>CAJHYQ010001002.1_pt1 | contig 54023 bp, 26 predicted proteins | sample 9198721 | NCBI WGS metagenome assembly CAJHYQ01 (sample SAMEA7708357, study PRJEB35096) | sediment metagenome | biome: marine neritic benthic zone biome [ENVO:01000025]; feature: sediment [ENVO:00002007]; material: shallow marine sediment [ENVO:03000034] sea grass bed [ENVO_01000059] ... | reverse complement strand
CGCCATGGTCATCCTAGTCGCCGTGGTTTTACCCGTACTGCTGTTGATGGCTGTACTTGCTGTGAACGTGGCATACATGGAGTTGACGCGTGTTGAATTGCGTACAGCGACTGACTCGGCCGTCGAGGCCGCGGCTCGCACCCTCGCCCTGACCCAAAATCAAAACCTCGCCCTCCAGGCTGCTCAACAGGCCGCGTCACGCAATGAAGTGGCCGGTGACTATATTCAACTGCAAATGTCGGACTTGGAGTTCGGTTTGATCACGCGACCCAATCCGAATGCACGTTTCGTGTTCACCACAGGAGTGGACTCGCCCAACGCCGTTCGCATTGCAGGGAGTCGAGTTGTGGATTCCGTTGGCTTCGCCTTTGGCGAAGTCGGTGTCTATTCATTCGAGCCGCATCAGTGGGCAACCGCCGGCCAAACCGATCGAGATATCAGTCTGGTCCTCGACAAGTCAGGTTCGATGGCGATGTTCGACGACCAAGGCAACTCGACCGGCTGGAGCTCCGGGCAGGCTGCCCCCTCCGATAGTCGATGGGGTCAGTGCGTCACGGCCTGCCAAGCATTCTTGAATGCCGTCAGCGGGACACCCATGGAGGAGTTGGTTTCGCTGGTCACGTACGGCAGCTCCGCAACCATCGATCAGGATCTGACCTTGCAGTACACCTCGATCCTCAGCTCCATCGATACCTACACCCAAGCCTTCAACGGCGGTTCGACAAACATCGGCGACGGGATTGAAAAGGCACGCCAGACGCTGCGGACTCGCGGCTACGATCGTGCCTGGGCCGAACCGACCATTGTGGTGATGACCGACGGTCAAAATACGACCGGGGCCATCACACCCGAAACGGCAGCCACGAACGCAGCCGCTGCCGGCGTCACCGTTCACACCATCACCTACGGACACAACGCCGATCAAAGTCGCATGCAAACTGTCGCTACCCTGGGCAATGGACGCCATTGGCACGCGCCGGATGCCGACGCCCTAATTCAAGTTTTCAACGAGATTGCCGCCAATTCACCTACCATGCTCGTCGAGTAAGTCACGATGTCACTACTTTCTCGCAAAACAGCGCGCCGCGCGGCCGTCACGGTCGAGTTCGCATTTGTCTTTCCTGTCTTCCTAATCTTCTTATTTGCCGGCGTCGAAATGGCCCGGCTGAACATGTTGCGGCACGCGGCCGATAACGCCGCCTACGAATCCGCGCGGTACGGAATCGTGCCGGGAGCAACCGTTGCCGAGGTCGAGCAGAAGGCCCACGAATACCTCGGCTCGGTGAAAGTCACGAACGGCAATATCACCGTCAATCCCGATCCCATCACTGAGGATACCGTCGATCTGACCGTGACCGTCTCCGTCCCGCTGGATGGAAACGCCTGGATCTCCCCGCAATTTATGAGCGAAGCAGCCATCCAGGCCACCTCGACCCTCCGTGCCGAGCGTTATCGCGGCATTCAGTCGATCACGCCCTGACTTGAATCGCTGTTGGCGTTGCAGTTCCTAGCGGGCTCAAGCCTGCCGCTCAATTCCTGATCAAGCGAGATTCTCTCCGCGCTCCGCTTCCGTCTTTGAAGCCTACCGACGCTTTGCGCGGACCCAAGGCGCCCGCAACTGACTCGCCGGTTGCACGCCGATCCTGAACGTTGATCAATCGCTCGTCAGTTTTGACTTGACAGCCGTGAGCGCCGGTCTGTCACGATTCTTAACACCGAATTGCCACTTGTGGGGATGCGTCACTCCGCGCGCCGCGCTGGTCGCCTCCGATTTGGTGGCAAACTTTTCGACGGGCGAGTATGAAGAAGGTTGGCAACGGCGATCTTGACCTACGCCGAATGAAGACAGGGACCGCGGAGGGACTCGGTTTGGACGATTGGGTGTGGGCTATGCCAGAGGCAAATATTCCTCGAGAAGTCGTCCAAAACAACTTGCACAATTTGTTCCCCAAGTGACTACAATGGAGGCCTAATTTGGGGCGGCCAAACAAGTCCACGTGTCGACACTGACTCCGAAGACAAGCCTGAGGCCCGATCACGCTGGCGGCATCACCGGTTGCGGCACCGTTTGTGACAGCCGGCGCGAGTGAGATTATTGGGAGCGGACGAGAGACGCGTCGCTGAAGCGCGATAGCCATGATTGGGCGACCGAGGACATGAGTGTACGCAATCGCGGATGCTCCGACCATCGATCTAGCTCAACATCCATGCGACGCGCTAGGCACACGATCGAAAGAATATCGGAATCCGAAACGGACACACTTCCCATCAAGTCGAGACGTTGATGTCATTTGGTTGACCGTCGTTCACACTTGTGGGGTGGCGTTTACGGTTTGTTTTGCAATTCGTAATTTTTCACAGTACATCTCGAACTGATTCGAAAACTGCAAAAAGGCAGAATGCTAGGAGCTTTAGTATGGGTCGCAAGATTCGCCATTCGAAAAGATTCGTTGGTCGTCGTCGTCGTCGCTTGTTCAAGAAATCAGAAAAGATCTCGACGAATCGTCGCTCGGCTGCTGAACCTCTTGAGCCGCGCGTCGTGCTCAATGGCGATCCGTTGATCTCTGAGTTTCAAGCGGATAACAGCTCGACGCTGCGTGACGGAAACGGCGACTTCAGCGACTGGATTGAAGTCCGCAATCCGACCACCGAGCCGGTGGACATCGGCGGTTACTATCTAACGGACGATGACACAGAACTGCGTAAGTGGCAGTTTCCCGGCGGCACGGTTTTGGAGCCGGGCGAGCATCGGGTCGTGTTTGCGTCAACTGATGACAAGCTGGACCCGGATGGAAATCTGCACACCAACTTTGCTCTGGACCGTAACGGCGAATTCCTCGCGCTCGTCAAGCCCGATGGCCTGTCGGTCGTTCAAAGCTTCAACGAATTCCCGGAACAGCTCGAAGATCAGTCGTACGGCGTGGCCTCCGATCGAGACACGACAGTGCTGTTCGAGAAAGGTTCGGACATTCGTACGTTTGTACCCACCGATGATTCTCTCGGTACCGACTGGACCGCGATCGGATTTGATGATGCCGGCTGGAGCGCGGGCCAAACGGCCGTTGGTTACGAGGAACTGCAGAAGGGCACCGCAGTCAACGAAACCTTCGATGCCGCCTTAGGGCCAGAGTGGACGGTCGATTTGCCCGATGGCGCTGCCGGAACCGTCAATGTTAGCGACGGCAATTTGGTCTTGAACTTGCCGGAAGGTGAGGGACTGACTTACGACAACCGGGGCACGGCGCCCATGGTCTACCGAGACCTTCCTTCGGAGAATGCGGTTGACTTTGAGATCATCACGCACGTGACGAAAGATGGTTCTGACAAAGGTGCCGCGGGCATCGTGGTTGTCGAAAAAGCAACGGGCGCGCCGGCGATCCAGTTTGAATATACCGAGGATCGCTATTTCCGGATGTTCGCCGGTGGAGTTGAGCAGGATGATGATCGCGATTCAGGCGAAGACACTTTCTTCTTGCGCCTCGTACGTGATGGACTCGAAAAGTCCTGGGCGGCATATCATCGGAAGACTGCGGATGCTGACTGGGAACTGATCGCAGTCGCCGCCGACGGTGAGAATGGGGCTCCGATCCTCGGCGATCTTGCGGTCGGCCTCTACGCTCGTTCGGAAGAGGGCACGATGAACGCCCGCTTCGACTTCGTCGATATCATCGTGCCAGATCAACGCGCCGTGTATGGTCCCCAAATCACTACCGACCTCTCTGCAATGAAGGATGCCAACAGTTCGGTCTACATGCGAATTCCGTTTACGGTCGAGGGGGATCCGGCCCGCTTCGACGAGATGAATATGTTTGCCAGCTACGACGATGGCTTCCGAGCCTATCTGAATGGCACGCTGATCACCGAGCAAAACGTTCCGATCGACGCGACGTGGAACTCGGCCGCATCCGGATCTTTCGGTGCGGTGGGCGGCACGATTCCGCGTCAGGAGATTCTGCTGGGTTCGTTCCTGGGACAGTTGCAGCAAGGCGAGAACGTAATCGCGATCCACGGCATGAACATGGCCGCCGACAACAACGATTTCTTCTTCGACGCTCGCACGATTGCCAGTGAGATTCTGGGCGAATCGGTTCAGTTCTTCGTGAACCCGACTCCGGGCAGTTCTAATGAATTACCTGCCGCTCCGTCACCGCTGATCGTCGGTGAAGATGGGATCTTCTTTGGCGAGAAGTCGATCGAACTCAGTGTGGAAGGCGAAAACCTCGAGATTCGCTACACGCTCAATGGTTCCGATCCCCATGATGAATCGACGCTGTACGAGGGTCCCATCACGATCAATGAGAGTGCGATGTTACAAGCACGCACGTTTGACACCACGGAAGACCCCGCGTTCATTCCGAGCAATCCCACCAGTGGAACGTACTTCGCCTTGGACGAAAGCCTTCGTGGCCGCTCCTCGGACCTCCCCATTATCCTCTTGGATACCTTGGGTCAGAGTCTCCCGGGCACCGGCTCGACGACCTTGCGACCGGTCAACGTGATTGTGATTGACGTGAACAAGGCGACCGGCCGCGCCACCTTGGAGGAAGGCAAGATCGATTACCTCGGTCGGGGCGGTGTGCGTGATCGTGGATCCAGTTCGGCCGGTCTCGCCAAGCCCAATATGGCTTTCGAAACCTGGGGGCCCGCTGGCACAGACCTTGACGATGACGAAGATGTCGGAATCCTCGGAATGGATGCAGACAGCGACTGGGTATTTTACGCCGCGTCAAGCTACGACACGTTGCAGTTACACAACCAATATGCGTTCGATTTGAGTAACCAGATTGGCCAATGGGCACCGGACTTCCGAAACGTTGAGATCTTCTTCAATCGCGACAGGAGCAAAAGCGCTATAGAGGGTGCGGTTGGCCCAGAGGATTACTACGGGGTCTATGCGATTCATGAAAAGGTCACGCGGGGTTCGCACCGCGTCGACATCCAGGCGATCGACCCGAGTGTGACAAAGACACCAGAAGAAGCCTTGCCCGGTGAACCCAACATCTCGGGCGGTTACATCTGGAAGATCGACCGAGGGGATCCTGGGGAGCCAGCTTTCTCGGGCGGAGGAGCCAGTTTGAATTGGGTCTATCCCAAGAGCCCTAGGTCCGAGCGATCACGACCCGATCAGAAGGCCACGACACAACAGGAGCAATGGATCCAGGGATACCTGGGTGAGTTGCGAGACGCTCTGCGAGAACCCGACTTCCATGATCCCGAAGGCTATACGAAGTACATCGATCTGGAATCATGGGCCGAGCATCACATCCACAACGTGTTGACCTTCAACGTCGACGCTTATCGATTGAGTGGTTACATCATCAAGGATCGCGACAGCAAGCTTGTCTATGGTCCGGTTTGGGACTTTGACCGCGCGTTGAATTCGACCGACGGTCGCGACGCAGATCCCTTTGTGTGGCGTTCAGAAGCGGGCGACCGAGGAACCAACTTCTTTGGAACCGGCGGCGGTATGCAGTGGCTCAGCCAGCTGTTTTTGAAGGACGCCAACTGGTGGCAGTACTACGTCGACACCTGGCACGAGTTGCGTGACGACGAATTCAGCGAAGAGAATCTGCACGATTTGGCCGACAAGCTCGCCGACGAGATTCGTGAGTCACAAGCACGTGAAAGAACCGACTGCGCGTCTTGCCGAGGAATTCGCCCCCGTGGCGGTTGGGAAAACGAAGTGCGAATGTTCAAGACCTGGTTGACAGATCGATCGGGATTCATTGACTCCAACTTCGCACCCGTTCCGTTCTTCAGGTCGGGCGAAGATGTTCTTTCGCGAACCGAGAGTGGTCTGAACGTCACGGCGGGGCATGAGACCGAAATCGTTCCGATTGTTACGTTCAACGAAGACACGCCGGTCATCGTGGGTGACAACGGCGCGGTCGACGCCTCCTACTTTGTGCCTGTGAACAATGATCTTGGCGATACGTGGACGGCGCTGGACTTCGATGACGCGGCTTGGCAAAAGGGCAAGCTGGGTGTTGGCTTCGGCGACTCAACTGGTTTCGAGGACAACTACACGACGACCATTCAACCGAACACGGTCAACGAGGACGCGACGAATATCATGGTTCGCGTTCCGTTTACGCTCGACAATTTGGATGGACTCGACAAACTCGTCCTACAGATGAAGTATGACGACGGCTTCGTCGCCTACATCAATGGCGAGCAGGTACTTGAGCAAAATCTGCGTGAATCACCGGCCGGTTGGGATACGCGCGGCAGCAATCGTCGAAATAGCGAAGCGATCGAATTCGAAGACTTCGACATTTCAGACCATGTCGACAAGCTGAACGTCGGTGAAAACATGTTGGCGATTCGCGCGCTGAACTCCAGTCGAACCAGTGGCGACATGCTGATGCTGCCGTCTTTGGTCAAACGTAAGGTGTTATTCGGACCAGCTCCGACCGGAACCGTCTACTACACCACCGATGGAACGGATCCGCGTGGACCCGATGGGATGCCTACCGCGTCAGCGATTGAAATGAAGCGTGGCGACCTGCTGACCGTCAATTCGAATATGCGGGTCATCGCCCGTAACTTCGACGAGGCCGATCGCGGCAGCGAATCGCGTATCGTGCTGACCGATTGGAGTGGCCCCACGACGGTCGATTTCGTGGTCGACCAACCCCAATTGGTCATCTCCGAAGTCAACTACAATCCGGGCAGTGCCACCGAAGCAGAACAGTTGGCCGGGTATGGCAATGATGATTTTGAGTTCATCGAGATCCTCAATCCCAGCAACGTGGCGGCCGATCTAGTCGGCACCAAGCTGTCCGATGGTGTTGACTTCGATTTCTACAGCGTCGCCACACTCGAGGCTGGCGGTCGCGGAGTGGTTGTCCGGAATGCTGAAGCCTTCCAAATGCGATACGGCGACAACGTCAACGTACTCGGTGTCTACGAAGGCAATCTGGCCAACGCGGGCGAAGACATCGATCTGGTCGATGGCGCCGGCAACATCCTGTTCTCAGTGAATTATGGTGATGCGGATCCGTGGCCAGTCCGTGCCGACGGCTTTGGTGCAAGTCTCGAGCTGATTGATCCAGCCAGCGTGACGCTTGCCACACAGAGCAAATGGTACAGCTGGCGCGCCAGCAGCGAGGTGGGCGGAACACCCGGTGGCGTCGGTGCCGGACCGGTCGGCGTCGTTATCAATGAAGTCATCTCGCATACCGAAGGTCCGGTCAACCTGACCGACTCGATCGAGCTGCACAACACGACCGATGCTCCCATCGACATCGGTGGCTGGAAGCTCAGCGACGCGTTCAGCCGAACGGATGTCAACGATCGCGGTACCGTGACTCCGTATGACGACCTGGAAATCGAGAAATACCTGGTTAACAAGTTCACGATTCCAGCGAACACGACGATTCCCGCTGGTGGTTACGTTACCTTCAGCGAAGCGAATTTCAATGTCGGCAATCCGGTCGACGGCAATGTGAATTTCGGATTGAGTGGAGATCGCGGTGATGATGTTTGGCTAACGATCACGGATGCCGCAGGAACTCCGCAAACATTTGTCGATGATGTCCACTTCCGTGAGACGATCAACGGCGAATCAATTGGTCGAATTCCGAATGGTTCCGGACGCCTTGTTCCGCTGACTCGCAACACGTTCAATGCCGATAACGGAACGCCACGTGTTGGTCCGGTGATCATCCAGGAGATCCAGTACAATCCGAAGGTCTCGCAGTTGGCACTGGGTCAGGATCCCAATCTCGACGCCAGTGACCTGGAATATGTGACCGTGCATAATCCCACGGCCGCCGAAGTCGATATGACCGATTGGCGCCTGCGTGGTGGCATCGACTACAACTTCGATGATGGCGCCAAGTTGGCCGCAGGCGAGACGGTCTACGTCTTGAAGTTCGATCCCAGCGATCCAGAGCAGATTAATCAGCTCAACGCCTTCAAAGCTCACTATGGCTTGGGCGAAGAGGCTCGCTTGCTAGGTGGCTATGCGGGTCGTCTCAATAACAGTGACGATCGCATCATGTTGCTGCGACCGGACCGAAGTCCCGAGGACCGGCCGAACGCCATTCCGCGGCCAGTCGAAGACGAAGTGCTGTATGACGACCAAGCTCCTTGGCCCGTTGAAGCCGATGGGACGGGACGAGCGTTGGTTCGCGTGTCCGACAATGCCTTCGGCAGCTTCGGCAGCTCCTGGGTCGCCGGCGAGTTGCCCGCGTCGTTGGGTTCCGAGCTCCGCGGTGACTTCAACAGCGATCAGGTTGTGGATGCAACGGACATTAACTTGTTGAGTGCCCAGCTGCGATCGGCGAATCCCGACGTCAGTTTTGATCTAACCAACGATGCGACGGTCAATTCTGACGACCTGCGAGAGCTGGTACTGAACGTCATGAACACGACGTTTGGCGATTCGAACCTCGACCGCGTCTTCGACTCCGGTGACCTGGTTGCGGTCTTCGCGGCGGGTCAGTACGAGGACGCGACGCCCGGCAACTCGACTTGGGAAACCGGTGACTGGGACGGTGACGGCGACTTCACCACGACCGACTTGGTCGTTGCATTCCGCGAGGGAGGTTACTCGGCGGGCGGACGTGTTGCTGGTGGTCAGGATCGATTGATCGGTGCCGCACTTGCAGATGAAGCGGTCGATCCCTCGTCGGTTGGTGTCGCCGATCGATTAGTGGCGGCCGGACAGCCGGAGCGTCGTGTGAGCGGCCTTGTCGATTTTGTTGATGAATCGATTGAATCGCTGTTCGGCGACGATGACGTGATTCGAAAGCAAGATTCGATCCAGAGTGTTGCTGACGCGTTGGTCGATGACGGCCTGAAATTCGATTGATCGTCTGCCGGCTGTAATTTGTTTTCGTCATGCAATCCCAGGGCAGCGCTGCGCTCGCCCTGGGCGTTTCTAGTCCGCCCTCGGGCCTGACGAGAACATCCCAAGCCGAAACGAACGAGTTGTTGTCAGCGGCAACGAATCTCGTCGCGTTGTTCAACGCAAATAGGTCCCGCGCAACGTTCAATGAGTTGGTCGTCTATCGTGAAAACGGTGGATCGATGCCATCAAAACCTGTGAATTAGCGCATTCTTCTCTTATAATCTGGTCGGTCTGCATCGTTTGACCAGATGCCAATTCAATGGGCGGCGACAAGCTGAATTGGTAAATCGATCGGGGCACGTCCTGGCGGAATTCTCATCTCACTTGCGATCATCGCTCCGCGACGATCGTTTGGATCCGCTTATCGAATGCCAGGCGATCGCGAATGCTGCGTTGTAGAGCGAGTCGCCGCCACACAACAGGGAGCAATGATGATACACGCACCATGGCCGTTCGGTAGTACGCTGCGGGGGAAGCACTCTTCTCGAAAAAATCGTCACGTCCTTCGGAAAACACGCTGCGCTTCGATTCAATATTTGGAACCGCGCGTCGTTCTTACCGCCGACCCGACGATTTCTGAGTTCCAGGCAATCAACGCAACCACACTGCAGGACGAAGACGGCGACTTCGAAGACTGGATCGAAGTTCGCAACGCCAATGTTGAGTCATTCAATCTTGATGGTTGGTACCTCACCGATGACGGCGACGACCTGCAGAAGTGGCAATTCCCTGCAGTTAGTGTCGAGGGTGGACAGCAGATCGTGGTGTTTGCCTCGAACAAAGATCGCACGGATCCCGAAAGTCAGCTGCATACAAACTTTCGATTGGACGGAGATGGTGAATACCTGGCTCTGGTCCGACCGGATGGCACAGTGGCTCATGATTTTGGTGAGCAATACCCGCCGCAAATCGAGGATCAGTCTTACGGTGTGGCGATCCGCCGTGACGTGGTGCCGTTAGTCGAAGAGCAAGCGCCAGTCACAGCGACCGTGCCGACCGACGACGGTCTGGGTAACAGTTGGACCCAAGGTAACTTTGATGACCAGGCGTGGTTTTCTGGGAAGTTGGGAGTTGGCTATGAGGTGCTCCGGCCGGGGACGACCTCCAGAGATGACTTTGACAGTCCATCGCTCTCTCCCGAGTGGACGGTCGACTTACCCGATGGTGCGTTAAGTACTGTCGAAGTGGATAACGGTGACTTGGTGCTGACGGTCCCCAATGGCGAGGATCTAAGTTACAGAAATCGGGGCACAGCACCGATGGTTTACCGAGATCTGCCACGGGAGAATTCGGTCGACTTCGAAATCATTACGAGTGTCACGAAGCAATCGGATGACGATGGAGCGGCCGGAATCGTCGTCGTCGATAAGGCCACGGGTGCGCCGGCCATTCAGTTCGAATACAACGAGGATCGGTTTTTCCGTTTGGTTACGGGCGGACGAGAGCAGGACAATCGTCGTGATTCAAACGAAACCGCGTTCCTGCTTCGTCTGGTCCGCGATGGCATTGAGAAAACCTGGACGGCCTATCAAAAGAAAACAGAGGCCGGCGAATGGCGAGAAATTGGTGTTGCCACGGATGGTGTCAACGCTACTCCCGTGCTGAACGATTTGGCCGTGGGTGTTTACGCGCGCACGCCGCAGAGCACGATGAACGCTCGGTTCTCTTACTTTGAGATCAACATCCCAGGCGATCGACCGGTTTACGGACCTGAGACCGGTCTGAATCTTGGAAACGAGATGTTCAACAACAACGCATCCGCCTACATGCGGATTCCATTTACGCTTGACGAAGATCCGGCTCGGTTCGACGAACTGGGAATGACGGTGCGCTACGATGACGGATTCCGTGCCTACTTGAACGGCGTTGAGGTGGCGGACCGCAACGTACCGGTCGAAGCGACGTGGAATTCTGAGGCAGCCGGCACGTTCGGAGCGGTTAACGGTCGAATTCCATCGGTGCTTGTTAACCTGAGCGGGGCCATCGATCAACTTCGGCGCGGTGAGAACATCTTGGCGATCCACGGAATGAATGTCTCGTCACTCGATACCGATTTCTTCTTTGATGCTCAACTCATCGCTTCTGAAGTTCTCGATGAATCGACTCAGTTCTTTATTATTCCGACGCCAGGCGAGCCCAACGATCTTCCGGCGGCACCCACGCCGCGACTGGTAGGCGAGCAGGGCGTCTTCTTTGGCAGTCAAGTCGTGTCGCTTGAGGTAGACTTTGTCGATCCCCAGCTGGTGGTCCGCTATACGCTCGACGGCACTTCGCCGACGCCAGCTTCTACGCTGTACGAAGGACCCATTACGCTGACCGAAAGCGCCATGCTGCAGGCTCGCACGTTCGATGCTTCGGCCGAGGTTCGCTTTGACCCCAGCAACGCCGCATCCGGAACCTTTTTCGCCGTCGACGAGGAACTACGCAATCGAACTTCCGACATTCCGTTGGTGATCTTGGACACGTTGGGGCAGGGCATTCCCGGCAGCGGCGCGACCACATTGAGAGGCCTTAATGTCGTCTTTTTCGATGTCAGCAAGGCGACGGGCCGCTCGTCGATCGACGGCATTGTCGATTATCTCGGTCGGGGTGGCGTCCGTGATCGCGGATCCAGTACGGCCGGTCAACCCAAGCCCAATATGTCGTTCGAAACGTGGGGTCCGGATGGGACCACCGAAGATGACGACTTCAACACGAGTCTGGTCGGTCTTCCCGCCGAAAGCGATTGGGTGTTGCACGCTCCCTACAACTTTGATCGCGCCTTGATTCGCAATCAAATCTTCATGGGGTTGAGCAATCGCATCGATCGATATGCACCTCGGACACGAGCGGTGGAGGTCTATTTGAACCGTCGCGATGGTACCGTAACCGAAGGCGACTATGCCGGTACCTATGTATTGATGGAGAAAATCAAACGCGGCCCGGACCGTGTCGACATTCAAAGGATTACGCCTGAGGACAATGACCCTAACAGCGAAGAGATCACCGGTGGTTACATCTTTAAGATTGACCGAGCCGATCCTGGTGAGCCCCCGTTCTCGGCCGGCGGACAATCGGTCAATTGGGTTGAACCCAAGAGCCCGCGCGGGCGCGCCGATGAAGATCAAAAGGCGACACAAGAACAAGAGAATTGGATTACGAACTACATCAACGAATTCCGCACTACTATCCGAGAGAATCCAGACATTAATGACCCGGAAGGATATACGAAGTACATCGACGCCGACGCATGGATTGATCACCACCTGGTGAATGTGCTGACGTTTAACGTTGATGCGCTGCGACTGAGTGCCTACTTCTTTAAAGATCGCAGCAAGCCCATGGAATTTGGTCCCTTGTGGGATTGCGACCGCTGCATGGAGTCCACCGATGGACGAGACGACAATCCGTTGAAATGGTTCGATGGCGGTGGAACGAGCTTCTTTACCTATCCTTGGTGGGGAGACCTGTTCAATGATCCCGGCTTTTGGCAACGCTATATCGATCGCTGGCAAGAGTTTCGTAAAGACGTCTTTAGCCGCGAGGGCATTGACGACCTGATCGACGAATTGGCTGCGGAAGTTGAGGAGTCTTCTGAGCGGAATTTCGAGCAGTGGCGTAGCGTGCGTCCACGACGTAGCAGTGCTTATCAGTCGGGAGAACTCGACGGGACATGGCAAGGCGAAGTTGAGCATCTGCGGGATTGGATGCATGCTCGTGCGGAATTCATGGACATGAACTTTGTCCAGCCGCCGCGCTATCTGATCGATGGCCAAGAGCTGGGCGATGTGAAAGGCGTGCAAGTCGACGCCGGTACGGAGGTCACCATCCTTGGACCACCGGTGGTCTTCTTCGATGACTCGAAACTCATCTCGGGTACACCCGGCGCAACGACGGCCCGTTATTTCGTGCCCACTGACGATTTGCTTGGTGACACTTGGACAAGTCGTGAATTTGACGACTCGGCCTGGTCGGCCGGCGCGACAGGACTCGGCTTTGACAGCCCAGATGGTGACTTTGCCGAGGTCATTCGTACGACGGTTCGGCCCAGCGATGTCGCCGATACGGCCACCACGATCCTGTCTCGGATGCCCTTCGTTATCGACGATTTGACGGCGCTGAATGACAAAGAATTCGTCCTACGCATGAAGTTCGACGACGGATTTGTTGCTTACATCAATGGCGTCGAAGTCCATCGACAGAACCTAGACGATGGCGATCTCTCCTGGGACTCGCGCGCTAGTTCGCGGAGAACTCCCAGAGATCGTGATATGGCGGCGCAATTCATCGATTTCGACATCACACCGTTCAAGGATCAGTTGGTCCAAGGCACCAACATCTTGTCAATTCGTGGCGTGAACGCAACGACGGGTAGTGATATGCTCGTCCTGCCCGAATTAGTTTCCCGCGTCACGCGGACCGAACCCAATCCCAACGCGAAGGTCTACTACACTTCCGACGGAACGGATCCCCGCGGTCCCGATGGCATGCCCAGTCCTTCGGCCATTGAGATCAAGATCGGCGAGACCGTCGTCATCAACAGTAATACCAGACTGATTTCCCGAAACTTTGATGACATCACCGATCGCGGTAGCGAGTCATCAATCGTGGAGACGGATTGGAGTAGCCCGGCTCAATACGACTTTGTCGTGTCTTCGGCCGAACTGGCGATTTCCGAGATCAACTACAATCCTTCCGGCGCCAACATGGAAGAAGAGGACGCCGGTTTTGGCAACGATGACTTCGAGTTCGTCGAGATCCTCAACACCGGTGCTACGGAAGCTGATTTGATTGGTGTCGAGTTAACCGATGGTGTGCGATTCGACTTCCTCGAAAGCTCGATCACGACACTCGCCCCCGGCGCGCACCTGCTGGTCGTACGCAATCAAGAAGCGTTCCAGATGCGATATGGTGATGATCTGCCGGTCGCTGGAGTCTACGACGGTTCGTTGGACAACGACGGCGAGGATCTCAACTTGATCATCGGCACTGGCGAAGTCGTTTTCTCGGTGAACTACGCCGATTCGGACCCCTGGCCGGTGCGGCCAGATGGTGTCGGCGCGACGTTGGAATTGGTGGATCCCGCTGGTGTGTTGTTCGAGGAGCAAAGCAAGTGGTATAGCTGGCGAGGAAGCACCGAGGTGGACGGTTCACCCGGCACCTCCGGCGAGGGCTCGCTGGGAATCGTCGTCAATGAGGTGTTGGCGCGGACCGAAGCTCCAGTCACCGATCCGGATGCAATTGAGCTTCACAACCTGACCGGCGCGCCATTGGACATCAGCGGATGGGGATTGAGCGACTCCGGCGACAACTTCTTCAAGTACAACTTCCCGGCAGGAACGACGATTGCCGCTCGTGGGTATTTGGTAGTCACGGAGAATGAGTTCAATCCGGCTAATCCTCCAGATGGCAATACTCCCTTTGGGTTGAGCGGTCGAGAAGGTGACAGTGTTTGGCTGGTGCGGCAAAACGGAGACTTTGTCGACGATGTCCACTTCCGCGCCACATTGAATGGCGAGTCGCTCGGGCGTACGCCCAACGCAACTGGACGACTCGCGCCGCTGATGCGGACATCGTTTGGTGCCGAAAACGGTTCCCCTCGCGTCGGGCCGATTGTCATTACCGAGGTTCAGTACAACCCGGTGCTCTCTGATATCGCGCTGGAAGTTGATCCGAACCTGGATGCCAGTGACTTGGAGTTCATTGAGATCCACAATCCGACGGCGGCAGCGGTCGATCTGACCGACTGGCGCCTACGCGGCGGAATCGATTTCAACTATGCCGACGGTACGCCATTGGCCGCTGGTGAGACGATCGTGATGTTGAAGTTCAATCCGGATGATCCGGAGAACATCAATCAAGTCAATGCATTCCGAGCGCACTATGGCATCGACGAAAGTGTCAGGCTGTTAGGTGGATACTCAGGGCAGCTGAACAACAGTGACGACAAGATTCTGTTGTTGCGACCGGATGCGCCGCCAGCGGATGATCCCGAATTGGTGATCCGCGTGCAAGAGGATGAAGTGCTGTACGATGACCTGCCGCCTTGGCCAACGAGCGCCGACGGCACGGGTCATTCACTGCAACGCAAGTCGCCTGATGCGTTCGGAAATGTTGGCGAATCGTGGAACGCGACCATTCCTACTCCCGGCTCGCCAGAGTCTTCGATACGTGGAGATTTCAACGGCGACGGCTTGGTGAACGAGATCGATATCAACTTGCTGTTTGTCCAGATGAGGTCGGACGACCCGGATCTGAGTTTTGACCTGACCGAAGATGGCAAGGTGGATGAGGACGACCGGGATGAGTTGATTCAGGGCATCCTGATGACGAATTACGGTGACGCCAATCTTGATCGAGTGTTCAACTCAACGGACCTCGTGCAGGTGTTTGCCGCCGGTGAGTACGAGGACAACATCCCACTGAATTCGCTCTGGCAAACGGGTGATTGGGATGGCAACGGCGATTTCGATACGAGTGACCTCGTGCTCGCGTTTGCATCGGGAGCGTACGACCCGGCCGCCATCGCTCGCCAAGTGTCGGCCCTTGAATCCGCCGCCATTGGTGCGGCCCTCGCCCATGACGATCTCAACGCGCGTGGCTTGACCGCCGACGAGGCGGCACTCGGTCGGATCGTCGCCGATCGGCCGCTGCAGGAATTGCAGCGTGTGGAGATTCTCGAGGAGGCGCTCGAGTCGCTGTTCAAGTAGCCACGATTCTGATGTAAAAAATCTGATTCCCCGCTCTAATAAGGCGAGGGCAAAGAGCTCGATGAAGATGAAGAATTACCGCAAGCGAAAGCAGCGTATCGTTGAAACCTTGGAGCGTCGTGTCCTGTTGGCCGGTGATCTGATTGGGCACTGGCGGGCCGATGATCTGAACATCACCTACGACGACCAGGCCACGGTCAGTTCATGGGCTGATGCGGTTCAAGGAACAACGGCGAATGCCAGCGGCAGTCCGCTGCTGGTTAAACAGGCTTTAGGGGGTCGGTCGGCAGTCCGATTCGAGACGTCCGACGGGATTGATGGTCTGACGATCGGCGCCGGTGACAGCCCCATGCGCAACATCGACGATTTTTCGATCGTCGTTGCCTTTGCCACGTCGTCGACCGACCTGCTTGGTGAAGAAGGCGACTGGTTTAAGAATTCGGGAATTGTCGACGCCAACAATCTGGGACTCGGCCGAGACTGGGGCGTAACGATCAATAGGGCTGGCAAGCTTTCGGCCGGAGTGGGAGGCGGATTCGTATCGCCGCCTGTGTCCGTTTATTCAGACGTGTCGGGTCTGAATGACGGCCAATTACAAGTTGCCACTTTGACACGCAGCCAATCAGACCTGCGGCTCTATGTCGACAACAGCTTGGCCGGATCTACCAGCAGTGCCAGTGCCGCATCGCGATCGCCAATCGATATGGTCATTGGACGCACATCGTCCGGTGAATTTGGCTTCGACGGCGACATCGCCGAGGTTCGCATCTATAACGGACAGCTGGATGCGGCCGAAGTCAACGACATCTACGGTCAGCTTCAGTCGTACTACAGCAACGCTCGGCCGTCGGCCGCACCTGATCAATTTTCGTTTGATGAAGATGCGACGGTGTTTGACGGATTCGTCAGCGCGCCAGGCGTGCTGGCCAACGATGCTGATCCCGATGGCGATCCGCTAACTGCGATCCTTGTCGAAGATGTACAACACGGTGCATTGACGCTGAACGAAAATGGATCGTTCTTCTACGACTCCGATGAAAACTTCTTTGGCCAGGACAGCTTCACGTACACAGCACGTGACTTCCGTGATTCAGAACCGGTCACGGTGACCATCGACGTGCGGCCAAAATACGATCCGGCTTCTCCCAACGCGGACAACTACAAGCTGCTGTCGGGTAACACGCTTGCAATCGGAGCGGCCGAGGGCGTATTGACCAACGATGACAATCCCGACGAAAGTCAGCTCAAGTCTGTTGTTGCAAGCGACGTCACTCAAGGTGTACTCACGCTGAACGAGGACGGTTCGTTCACCTACGATCCGCAGGGATTCGCGGGGCAAATGACGTTTAGTTATCGCATCGACGACGGGACACAACTGTCGGATCCGGCGGACGTATCCATCATCGTTAACTCGCCTCCGACCGCCAACGATGATCGCTATGAAGTCAATGAGGACGTCTTGCTGAGTGTTACCGCCAACACGGGCGTGATTGCCAACGACGTGGATGCCGAATCGAATCCGATGACAGCCAGTGTCCTGACGCAGCCGCAACACGGGATACTGACATTCAACGAAGACGGTTCATTCGAGTATGAGCCATCGCTCAACTACTCAGGCGATGATCTGTTTTCTTACAAACTGAGCGACGGCGAAGATGAGTCGGGTGAGGCGACAGTTAATCTGGTCGTCACGCCGGTCAACGACGCTCCAGAGGCCGTCGACGATGTTTACTTTGGATTAACCGACAGCCGATTAGCCATCGACGCACTCAGTGGAGTTTTGGCCAATGACGGCGACATCGAGGGGCAGGCACTCACGGCCATGCTCCAGTCGCCCGCCGATCAGGGGACGGTGCAGCTGGCTGACGACGGCTCATTCACCTACGATCCTCCCGCCGGATTCACGGGGGTCGCCAGATTCAGCTACCTCGCTTCCGATGGTCAGGATAGCTCGTCACCGGTGACCGTGCAGATCGCGATCAACTCGATCGAACAGCAACAGCAGATCGTCATCAATGAAGTTCACATTGATCCTCCGGTGAAGACGGAATTGGTTGAGTTCATTGAGCTTCACAATCAGGGCAACTCGCCGGTCGATTTGTCTGGGTGGACGATTCGTGATGCGGTTGAATTCACGTTTCCAGCTGGGGCGACGATCGATGCCGGTGGTTATGCGGTCGTCACCATGGATCCGGCAGAATTTCAGGAAAAGTTCGGGCAGACAGCCGTGGGTCCGTGGCTGGGCCGCCTGACCAACGCGGGCGAGACGATCGAGCTGTGGACCTCCAGCGGATCTCAAGTAGACGAAGTCGACTATCAGCTGGGATTTCCGTGGCCGACGGTGGGCGAAGAACCAGGTCATTCGATGCAACTGGTCAACCCCATGCTGGAGAACGATCTCGGTGGCAGCTGGCGATCGGCCGCTCCAACACCAGGCGTTGAGAACTCCGTGCGAGCGGACAATGCAGCTCCGCAGATGCGCCGCGTCAATCATTCGCCTGAGCAGCCCAAAGGTGGCGACGCAGTCACAGTCACAGCACTTGTCACCGATCCGCAGGGCGTGCAAAGCGTCAACCTCGAATATCAACTCGTAAATCCCGGCGACTACGTCGGCATCAGTGACGATCGCTACAGCCAAGGTTGGACGACCGTCGCCATGCGTGATGACGGAACAGCGGGGGACGAAACGGCCGATGATGGAATCTACTCCGCGGTCATGCCCGGCGACCTGCAGACCCATCGCCGACTCGTCCGCTATCGAATTAGCGCGACCGATGCCTTAGGCGCTTCGCTGACCGCACCCTACGAAGACGATCCGCAGCCGAACTTCGCCTACTTTGTCTACGACGGAGTGCCCTCGTGGACCGGCGCCGATCAACCCGGCGAGACGCCTGAAGTCACGTACAGCAGCGAGTTGCTTGAGAGCATTCCGGTTTACCACCTGATAACCACTCGGCAATCACACATCGACTCGCAGTACATTCCCGATTCCAGTCAACGCGGCGGTTACGGCGGAAGAGAGTATCGCTGGGAAGGGACGATGGTTTACGACGGAGTGGTCTATGATCACATCGGCTTCCGAGCGCGTGGTGGCGTCTGGCGATACGCCATGGGCAAGAATATGTGGAAGTTCGATTTCTCACGCGGTCATGCCTTCCAAGCGCGTGACGACTACGGTGAAGAGTATGACACCAAGTGGGATAAGCTGAATTTCTCCGCGCTCATCCAGCAGGGCAACTTCCAGCACCGTGGCGAACAGGGGTTGTTTGAGTCGGCGGGATTCAAGTTGTACAACCTGGCCGGTACCGAAGCGCCGAACACGAACTACGTCCACTTCCGCATCGTTGAGAGTGAGAACGAAACCGGTGCGGATCAATACAGCGGCGATTTCCAGGGCCTTTATATGGCGATCGAACAGCCCGATGGTCGCTTCCTGGACGAACACGATTTGCCGGACGGAAACTTCTACAAGATCGAAGGCAACAATCCTGAATCGGTTGCCAATCAAGGCCCTTACCAGGTCGACGATCGATCGGACGGGCGTGAGTTCATTCGTGAATTCCGCTCGGCTCGTCCGGAGGTCCAGTGGTGGCGCGAGAATCTCGACCTGGAAAGGTACTACGGCTATCAGGCGATCTCACACGCGATCCACCACTACGACACGGCCTTTGGAAAGAACTTCTACTACTTCAACAATCCGGAGACCGGACGCTGGCAGATTCATCCATGGGACCTCGATCTCACTTGGGCCAACAATATGTTCGGCAACGAGAACCACGAGTTCAATGTGAGAGTTGCCAAGAACGCCGACTTCAACGAATACACGCTTCAAGAGAATATCGATCTCAACAGCCGATTCAACAAGGACTATCAGAATCGCACACGTGAGATCCTCGATCTGCTCTACAATCCCGAACAGACGGGCATGTTGATCGACGAAATGGCGGCCTTCGTTCATCAACCGGGTGAGCAATCGTTTGTCGATGCGGATCGTGCGATGTGGGACTATAACCCAATTATCGCCGAGAGGAGTCGCTATACGAACTCCGATAAGAACGGCACGCGCTGGAAGTATTATCAGAAGGCGGAGACCGAAGATTATCCGGGAATGGTCAAGATCCTCAAGGATTACATCGATGACCGCACGAATTTCATCAACCGCAGGATTCTGACCAACGAGGAGAATATTCCCACAACGCCGTCGGTGACCTATGTCGGCGCCGCGAATATGCCTTTGGACGACCTGCGATTCTCGGCATCCGAGTACGCGAGTCCGATCAACGCGGATTTCGTATCGCTAGAATGGCGGATCGCAGATATCACCGATCCATCCGATCCGAATTTCGACCCGTACAATCGAACGGAACGACGTAAGTACGAAATTGAATCGCTTTGGGAGAGCGACGAGACCGACGAATTCTCAGTTCAAATACCCGCGCACCTCGTGGATGTCGGGGCGACTTATCGTGTTCGTGTCAGGATGCAGGATGTCGATGGCCATTGGAGCCATTGGTCGGATCCGGTCCAATTTGTCACGACCGCCGGTGTGTCGACTGATTTGGCCAGTTCCTTACGAGTCAGCGAAGTCAACTACAATCCGGCAGCTTCGACCGATGCAGAGTCTGCCGCGGGACACGACAGCAATGAAGACTTCGAGTTCATTGAGCTGGTCAACATTGGCAACCAGACACTCGACCTAAGCGGTGCGTCATTTGTTCAAGTTGAGACGGATGATGGGACCCAGGGCGTGGCCTTCGACTTTGCCGAAGGGCAAGTGACGTCTCTGACGCCCGGGCAGCGAGTGGTTGTCGTCGAAGATCTGGAAGCGTTTCAAGCTCGCTACGGTGATCAACTGCCAGTGGCTGGACAATGGTCGGGTCGACTCAGCAACAATACGGAAACGATCACGGTCTCTGCTTTTGGATCGGTAGTCCAACAATTCCAGTATTCCGATGAGTGGCATCCGACAACCGATGGTGATGGTCGGAGTTTAGAATTCATCGATCCCACGGTGTCGGACTTGAATCGCTGGAATGACGCTGCCGCTTGGCGACCCAGTGCGATTGACCTCGGAACGCCCGGGACTGATTCGGGCGGCGTACCCGGTGATTCAAATGGCGACGGCAACTTCGATTCGGCGGATCTGGTCGTGGTCTTCCAGGCTGGTAAATATGAGGATGGAATCCCCAACAACGCGACCTACGAGGAAGGTGATTGGAATCAGGATGGAGACTTTGATACCTCCGACCTCGTCTTCGCCTTCCAGGCCGGGACCTATAGCCCGGGGGCTCGACCGGATCGAGTTGAACAAGACGAGGATCTCATCGGCGCCGCGCTACGTCTCAACACCGCACGTCTTGAAGATCGCGAATCGAGCAGTCTGCTGAACACCACGAGCCTAGCGACCGAGACCGCTCGTGTCGTTCAGCTACCGATTCAGCATGCGGTCGACGAGGTGTTTGACGACCTGGATGATTTTGTTCAAGACAGCGACGAAGAATTGGGCGATTTGTTGCTCGGCGAGGACCTGCTCTAGGTCTTACTCTTAATCGTCATCTTACTCCTGAGCGGCGCGACGCGCAAACGGGAGGGCGAGGCTCCTGCCGAGCCGAGTGCGTTTTGCGGCTCGGCAGGAGCCTCGCCCTCCCAAAAATGGCTTGCCCATCTTGAACGTTTATTCCTGGAGCCAGCGCGTGATGACTTCCGTCACGCGATCCGGCGCGTCGTGCTGCACAAAATGGTCGGCGGTCGGAATCGTCACGAGCGTCAACTCGTTGTCGACCCAATCCCATGTTCCACTCAGACCGGCGGCCAGCAGTGCCGTGTCGCGCAGGCCATGAATCATCAACACCGGGCATTTGACCTTCGGGTTGTCCCCCGACGGCATTTCATAAGGCTCACGTGGGTAATTCGCCTTGTAGTAATTCAGCATCCCTTCCATGGAAGAACGCTTCATGGCCTCAAGATACTTGCCGCGCGCCTCGTCGCCCTTGACCCAAAAGGTGAGTTGTTCAGGCCGCGTCTTGCTGGCCGCTTCTGGTTTCTGAAAACGTCTTGCGTAAGCGCTGTTCTTCTGCTGTTGGGGGTTCGTTGCCAGCTCGCGTCCGATCCCGTTTGGATGCGGTGTGTTCAGGATGACGAGTCGCTCAACTCGGTTCGGATGTGCCATGGCAAACGACCAGGCAACGATACCACCCCAGTCGTGTCCGACGAGAATGAATCTGTCCTGATCAAAGTGATCCGCAATCGCACCGACGTCCTTGACCAAGTTTGGCATCGCGTATTGTTGGACACCATCCGGCTGGTCACTCTTGTTGTAGCCACGCTGATCATATGCCACGACCTGATAACTCTTGGCCAGCGCCGGCATTTGGTGTCGCCACGTGTACCAGTAGTCGGGAAAGCCGTGAATCATGACCACGAGCTTGCCTTCGCCCGAAGTAACATAGTGCAGGCGAACGTCGCCGGATTGGGCAAAACCGTGCTTGCCGAGAGATTCTTCTTCACCGGCAGCCGAGCCGACCACAAGGAATAGAGAACACGCCCACACCGTGAAAATGCATCGATATCTGTGCATCACAAAGCTCCCAGAGACTGTTTAACGACAAGCCATAGCGACGGCTCGAGTTGGGAGAAGTTGGAATCCGTCATCGGGCTCCACCGAATCACTTCCAAGTCGCAACCTCGCGGCCCGAATCAAGATAGAGAATAGCGATCCGGGACTCAACTACACTGAGCCAAGCGGAAGGAGCTGAAGCCTTTCAGCTTCGTCGTCACCGTCGATGTCGAAATCCGGTTCATCTTCGGATTCCATTAGAGTCAAATCGAGGTCGATCGCTTGCGCTGGCAAATCGTCGGACATCAGGTTGTCGATGGCCGAAGAGTGCAGCGACGAAACGTCATCCCCGCGGGTGACCAAGTCAGTCGCTGCCCGCGCCGCCGCCACATTGCCGTCCGCTTCACCTTCAGCAACCTGGCTCGTGGTGTTCAAATGGTTGAGCACCAGCAGGGCGTCTAGTGGCGTAATGAAGCCGTCGTTGTTCGTGTCGTAGTAATAATCGACACTCGCTCCCGCCGATGGCAGCTCGTACGACCCCACCGCATTCAGCTCGTTGAAGATATGCAGCGCGTCAAGCGGTACAACGATTGAATTGGCATCAACGTCAAGGGGATCATCGGTGTTGTGCCAAGTGGTCGTTTGCGACGACTCGGCGGCTGAAATCAGAAGTGCCTTGAGGTCGTCGTAGTTTTGCTGGTCTGCAAGGTCGAACGTGGTCAGATTGTACGAGGCGACATGAACGTTGTCGGCGTCGACGACCATGACGTCGCGATAGACGATGTCCCAGCGGTCGTACCAAACGTCCGAAACGCCGTTCTCGTCTGCGTCAACGTCTTGAAGCCACGGTAGATCGCGGCCGTCAGTGACAACGTCGTTGCCGACCTCATGTCCACGTTCGTTGATGCCAATAATCTGAATATCAACGCCAATGGGATTTGCATCCAGCTCCTGCTGAAGATCGTTCAAGTAGCCAAACTGGCTACTGCAGTAGCCTCACGTCGCGTGCCCAAAGTACCAAGCCGAAACTCCACCAAGGTAGTCGCGTGGCGATACGGACTGATTGTGGAGATCTGACGTCGCATTAACATCCACCAGCGAAAAATCAGGCACGATCTGGTCTAGCTCGCCTTCGGCAACCAGCTCGGTATCTGTTGTGGTTCCACCGTGTAATAGCTGCCGTGACTCAAGCGATTCCATCCGTCGCGGTCGTCGCCCACGAGTGGCGTGGCACCTCTGACGCGTGAAAAAAAAGCTGAACACGTTAATGACCTCTCAAAGCCAAGAATCTTATGCAGGATATTCGACAAAAACGATCACGAGTCCAGTCTATTAGTATAAGCGAACTGCGGAGATTAGTACCAACTTTGTCGCACCGCAAGCCCGTACTTTTTGTCGCACCCCGAGCCCGTACTGGAATTCTCGCGAATTACGACTCGGGTCGTTATACTTGCCAATCCAGTTTCCAGTGCAGATCGTCGAGTGAAAGGGAGACACAATGGACCGTCGCAGTTTCCTGCAAACGAGTGCCGCGACCGGGCTGGCGTTATCCGCAGCGAATCGGGCCGCCGCAGAGGCGAGGCGTAATCGCCGCGTCGCGCTCATCGGCTGCGGTTGGTACGGCAAATGCGATCTATTTCGATTGCTGCAGGTCGAACCCGTCGAGGTCGTTTCGTTGTGCGACGTCGACAGCAAGATGCTTGCGGAAGCGGCCGAAATGGTTGAGGCCAGGCAGGCGACAAAAAAGAAACCCCGGACCTTTCATGATTATCGTGAGCTCCTGGCCGAGAAAGATGTCGACGTTGTGCTGATTGGCACACCGGACCATTGGCACGCCTTGACGATGATCGAAGCTGTGAAGGCCGGCGCGGACGTCTACGTTCAGAAACCCACTGGCGTCGACGTCGTGGAAAGCCACGCCATGCTCACCGCGGCCCGTAAGTACAACCGTGTTGTGCAGGTTGGGACACAGCGACGAAGTACCCCGCACATCATCCAGGCGCGCGACGAAGTCATCAAGGAAGGAAAGCTCGGGAAGATCGGCTTGGTCGAAGTCTATTGCTACTATCACATGCGTGCCCGCAGCAATCCGCCGGACACGGATCCGCCGGAGCATTTGGACTACGACATGTGGACCGGTCCGGCACCGATGCGTCCCTATAACGTGCTGGTCCATCCACGCAGTTGGCGTGCGTTCATGGAGTACAGCAACGGTATCCTCGGCGACATGTGCATCCACATGCTGGATATGGTGCGGTGGATGCTCGACCTTGGTTGGCCCGACCGCGTTTCATCGACCGGTGGCATCGTCGTGCAAAAGAACAGCAAAGCCAACACGCCCGACACGCAAACCGCGACCTTCGATTTTGGCGAACTGCCGGTCGTCTGGCAGCATCGAAGCTGGGGACACTCGGTTGATTCCGATTATCCGTGGGGCGCGACCATCTATGGGGACAAAGGGACCCTGAAAGTCAGCGTCAATCGCTTTGACTTCATCCCCAACGGCAAGGGACAGGCAATCCATCGCGACGTTGAGTTTGAATTGGATGAGTATCCTGAAGACCGGACGGAGAAAGACCTCGAGCGACACGTCGCTCCTGCGATTCGCCGACACATGAAGGATTTCCTCGACGCCATCGATTCGCGCGGCCGGCCCGTGGCCGATGTCGAAGAAGGCCACATCTCAACCACGAGCTGCATTCTTGCCAACGTCTCACGCGACTTAGGGCGCTCGTTGAGTTGGGATGCCGAAAAGCATGAAATCGTGGGTGATGCCGAGGCGAACCAAAAGCTCCAGCGTCCCTACCGTCAACCGTGGGTCCATCCGGATCCAGAGACGGTGTGAGTCGATAGGGAATCGGGAGTGAGCAGCGAGTCAGTGCCACTCCCGGCAGGTGGATCAATCACTGTAGCTCTCTGCACCCCAGTCGCCGGTATGGCCTGACCGGCGTAGGAGTTTCAGTCCGTCAAGGCACACGGACAGTTCGGCTGCGACATCGGGATATCGATTCTGAATGAGCGCGGCATCCAGCGGCATTCCCGCGTCGATGATTTGCTCGCATTCGCGCAGCGCCTTCGCCAAACGCTTTTCTCTCTTCTCGTCCATTTAAATCGTTGCTTCTCTGCGGGTGTACAGAAATTCATCCCCTGGCTGTGGGCACAGCTTTGCCACGAGCCGGTGCGACCCGGTTTTATTACCATGTCGCGAAACGATGAATCGATTGGACGGAAAAAAAGACCCAGTGGTCGGAAATTGTCGAAATCCTTCTCTGGTCAAGCGTTCTTCAGCGATTTTCTCAGAGCAAGCAGTGCCCGTGCCCACAATTTCCAGGTGCCGGACTCAGTGCGGCCCGTTGAGCGTGCGATGTTCCCCATCGATTCGCCCTGAATTCCATGTCGGATGATCACTTCCCGATAGTCTTCGGGAAGTCGCTGAATGGCCTCTCGGAGAATACCTTTCCGCTCGGTTTGCAGGGCGAGTTGACTGGGCGAGCTACCGTCGACGGCCAGCACCGACTGATTGCGTGCGGAGGAGTCGTCGGAGTTTGTGATGCGCTTTTCCTTCCGGACGTCACGTTTCTTCGTATAGCGGTAGTCGCGCACCAGGCTGATCTGTCGCGAAAGCAGGATACGTCGCAACCACGCTTCGAATTCTTCTTGAGAAACACCTCGAAACCGGCCGAGATGACTCGCTGCCTGAAAGCAGGTTTCTTGAACGACATCGGAGGCATCGAACTTGGACTGCAATGCCGCGTCGGACTGTTGGACCCACTTGCGCAGATGCTCCCGATAATAGGTGAATAGCTCAGACTTCGCCTGCTGATCACCCTTGCGAGCTGCATCGATCAACTTCTTGATATCCACGCGCCCAGCTCCCAGCGCTGCCCGGAGCAGCGATTTGTATTGCAGTCGATGGGATGAAAACGAAAGAAGGGATTCATTCGAAGCAGCGCGGAACCGCGCACCAAACATCGCCCTCGCGTATCATAGGCCCGAAAGTTACCGGGACGCAAATTCCTAGGTCATCCGGGGGGATGCCGGGCAGTGAATTTTGCCTGGCTACTTGAGCCCGATCATTTCGAGCAGCTTCAGTGCATTGGTGGTTTTCGCCAAGCCGGGTCGCATCACGTAGTCGAACGTCATGCGTCGATCGTCACCGCTTCCGAGGATGCTTTCGCGAAAGCTAACCAACTGGCAATGAGTTTTTAGACTGGGGCTCGATGCGAGTTCTAAATCATGAGTCGAGACGGCGCCCAGCGCCCCGTATTTGAGGAGTCGACCGACAACTTGCTCAACAGCCAGATGTCGTTCGACAGAGTTCGTACCCTGCAGGATCTCGTCGAGCAGAAACAGGAGGATGCGTTGATCGTTGGTTTGCGAAGCACGCGCCTGATCGACGATCTCCTTGAGCCGCTTAAGTTCGGCCATGAAGAACGAAACCCCGTCTTCGAGCGAGTCTTGGATACGCATGCTTGAGGCGACCGTCACGGCCGGCAAGGTGAACGCTTCCGCGCAGACCGCACCGCCGGCCTGGCCAAGCATGACATTCAGACCGATACTCCGCAACAAGGTGCTCTTGCCGGACATGTTGGAACCGGTAACCAGTAGGAATGAGCCGCGCGGCCCCAGTTGCACATCGTTTCGAACACACTCGGAATCCTTGATGAGTGGATGGCCAAGCTGGCGAGCCTCGAGTCGTTCTTGGTTGGTGAATTCGGGAAAGGCCCAGTCTGGGTGATCGTGACTGGCAGTCGCCAACGACGCCAGCGATTCGAGCTGGCCAATGGCAATAAACCAGTTTCTGACCTGCGATCGATTACGATCTTGCCACACCTCAAGCCAACTCAGCGTGTGGTAGTCGACAAAAAAGGCGATTTGCAGCACGACGTGGAAGAAGCCCCAGAGGGAAGAACGCCGCAGATTGGCGAACTTCATGATCCGGCGCAATTCACGCAGCCTCTTCAGTGGGGCTTCCGGCGTCGCTCCTAAGCGTCGTTTCAATGTCTCGACGAATTCATTCTCGCTGGGAAGATCGACGATCAATTGAATCAACTGCTGGTACCGTTCGACGTCTTGATGTTTCGAATTCACCGACTCGAAGATCTCGTGCACGTTGCCGGTGAACACCACGTTCAAGATCAGACTGGTGACTATCGTGACGGCCAAGATCCCACCGCCAAGGCTTAGTGGAACCACACCGGCAAGGACGAGTACGGGCAGCACGATATGAGCGAGCGTCACGCCACGTGTGGTCCATTTCAGCCAGGATCGGGCGGCGAGCCAGGCTGGCCCCTCGACCCATTCAATGAAAGCGTCGGGTCCTGCACCGCTGGCCGCGATCAGCCGACCTTGAACGGCAAGCTCTTCTCGGTAATCGACTAGCGGAGCGATTTGTTGAACGGCCTTTTGACGCGAAACAACTTCGTCGGTTTCAGGTGATAATGTCAGCCAATCGCGCAGTGTGCGTTTACCAATCGGAGTGTAAGCGCAGCAGATGAGTTGAAAAAGCGAGGCGTGTCCGAACAAGTCAAGGTCGTCGGAAACCGGTCGGTGCTCGGTGGGGATCTCGATTCGCAATTCGGGAATTTGAGTCCAATCGCGATGCACACGATTAAGCTGAAGCTGGTTCACCTTGCGACGCTGCTGGGCAACATCCTGGCGTGCGATGATTGCCTCGTGATAGATGATCAAGACGATGAAGCCAACGAACAGGGCTGCGGCGATCGTGTAACAGACGACAGGCAAGGTGTTTCCAAATCGTCCTGCCAAGCCGAAAAACATGGCGGCAAAAAAAGCCAGCCCACGCCAGCGGGACAAGCGCATACTCTGCAGCTCGAAAGCCGCGATTTGGCGATCGAGCTGTGCCAAGCGATCTCGATAGAAACTCCGTCGATCCGCGGATTCGGACGAAGATTGGGGCTCGGTTGGCAAACGTCTCTCTCCCTACAGAGTTGCTGCTGATTCAAAGTTTCGGCGGGCCGGGCAAACATCTCCGATGCGGATCGCGGTTGGCGACGATGATCGCAGATCAAGCTCGCTAGGGAAAGGCGGCTGACACGTTACCGTCTGCTTGCGGGGCATCGCAGTTGCAGAGTCGCGAACGCCAACAGGCATGATTACAATGATGTCCGGCGGGCGAAGACCTATTAGTTGAATGGATCCAACACAGATAGCATCATATAGGGCTCAGTATGGCTCGTTCGCGTAAGAAGGATGAAGGTGACGCTGAGGCGTTAGACTTCATGGAAGTGTGGTCGGCTCTAGGCTTGTCTGATCACGTTGAACCCACACGCCAGATGAAGAAGCCTTTCTGGCGTCAAGATTGGTTTCGAGGGACGGCCACCACACTGCTAATATTGCTGCCTCTGTTCGGCTATCTTGCCTACGACTTCGCCACCAAGACACATCGGGACGTCGCCATCGCGACCGGACCTGTTGGGGGTCGGCACGAATTGATCGAGGCGAGTATTGCCGAACGTATTCTCAGCAAGAATGTGGGTGTGAAACCGGAAGTTCGGACGTCGGGATCTCTTGAGAACGTACTCCGTATGCAGGCCGGTGACGTTGATTTCGCTCTCTATCAATGCGGTACCGCACATTTACTTTGCGAGGCTGAGTTCTATGACCTTGACGAAAATGGCGACCGCAAGCTGACAACGGATGAGTTTCCTGGCTATTGGCAACACGTTAAGGCAGACATGCTCAGAGACCTCAACGCAGACGAGGACAAGAATTCGTTGACGGTTGACGAGTTCCGTAGTCTGCCCGATGTGCGATTTGTGGCCAATCTGTTTTCAGAAGTCGTGCACGTGATCGTTCGCCAGGATGCCGCCATCACTCGTGAGAAGGATTTCGACAATCGAGTGATTGCTGTGGGTGCCAAGACATCCGGCAACTATGCTATGAGCGACGTTGTCCTCAAACACTTCGCGGTCACGAACGCCGAACTCGTGCACTGTAGTTACGATGAAATCCAGAAAGGACTCACCACGGATGATCCGGATGCACGAATCGATGCGGCCATCTTGACGACCGGTATCGGGGCGGATCATATCGCGAGCATCATGGCAACGGGTAAATGCGAGCTATTCCCGATCGATCGCGCGGAGTCGCTTAGCATGCGGCATGTGTTTGTGACCCCAGCGACCATTCCGGTGGGTGTCTACCATTGCCCTGATCGATCGCTTCATCTACCGACGGAGGCCGTCCCCACGGTGAGCGTGCAAGCGCAGCTGCTCGTTCGTGAGGATGTTGGTTTTCATGTTGTCGGTCAAGTTGCTAGTGGAGTGCTGAGTGACAAGTTTCTCAAGCGCAACGAGCTCTACGAGCTGTATCGTCTCGAGCCAGCGCGGCGACGAGCCGCGGCTCGATCCAAGCCGGACTTTGAGATCCATCTTGGGGCCGGCAGCTTTTATGACCCGCATGAGTTTGATGCGGGTGAGTTTGAAGGTTGGGAAGCCCTGTATTCGTTGATCGCCTCGTCGGTCATCGCCAGTTATTTTCTCGGACGGTGGTTGATTCGGCGGCGCGAGCGCGTGCGTGGTCATCGACTTGATGTCTATCTGAATCGCCTGCTGCGAATTGAAATGAAGCAAGCCGGACTGGACGCACACCCTGACTCCGACGATTCAAATCAGTTGCAGGTATTGCTGAATGAAATCACCGGATTGCGTCAGCAGGCGCTGGGTGAGTTCTCGGCTCACGAACTCAACGAGGATCCGGCTCAATACTGCTTCCTGGAAATGTGCCACTACATCAGCGAGAAGATCAACGCCAAACTGTTGCGTCAACGTCTGGATCGCCGCTTCCGCGAACTAGGCGACTCGATTCAACCACGCGTCCAGGAGTTGCGAAACGAGGAGGTGGAGTAGTGGGATTTTGAGTTCGGAAGCAGCAAAGACTCGTGGCATACATTGAGAGATTAAAGATCACGAAATGAGCGGCGTCCCAATTCGGTCGCCATCGCGTGACACAATGAGCCACGGTTGCACGGCATCTTGCGGGGATCCCTTTGCCGCGATCCGACTTTTCACCCACCACGATGCGGCCGGTACGGAACCGTTCAGTCTACTGCACGTAGCGTCGCGTCTCGGAAGGGTTTAGCTCGGCGGCCACATCCACAAACTTTCCGCCGCTGTTCTGATAGAGGTTGTTGCGGCCGTAGTCGTTCGCCACATACAGATCGGGATCACCGTCGTTGTCGTAATCTTCCCATGACGCCGCGAAGCTGTACCGGGAGTTGTTTTGGTGCAGCCCGACGTCTTGGGTCACGTCCGTGAAGTTGCTCATTTCTGAGATTCGGCATGTCCCCTTCGGGTTGCGGGCTCCGCTCTTCTACTTAGTAACGCAGTTCCGCAGCAACGAGATTTGGAGAAACGAAGATGATCGCCCGTTCCCGAGCCGTACAAATTCTGATGTCCTTGGCCATCATCCTTGTCGTCAACATCGCGAGCGACACGGCCGAAGCAGACGGCGGTCGAGTGCACTACACGCAACTAACGTCTGCGGAATACAACAACATTTTTCATACCTTGGTACCGCAAGGATATCGAGTTACGTATGCCCGCGGGTACAACTTCCACGGTCAGGCTCGTTACGACGTCGAGATGCAGCAGATGGGCGGCCCTCGTTGGGTGACGTACCACGGCATGAGCGACTGCAAGTTTCGTGAGAAGTCGACTTGCTACTTCCAAAGCGGTTACCAGATGACTCAGCACAGTGCCTATCGTGTCAACGGTCGACTATTGCATCTGGCCATCTGGGTGCAGCGGTAACCAACGTGACAATGGGGACGCAGCTCAATACTGAATTGATCTGCGTCCTGTTTCCGTGACGACCGGATTCTCCTTGGACTGCCTGCGTTGGTGTCGAGCGACCGACATCACGGCGAGCATTCCCACACCGATCAGCCCGACCGTACTGGGTTCGGGCACTGCGGCGTTGTTGGGGCGCGGTCCTCGTTCGTATCCGCCTTGCAGGAAAGCAACAACCAGATCTGCTGAATCGAAATAGCCGTCGCCGTTCCAATCACCCGTTGCCCAGGTCGAGTTGCTGGCCAGATCGTCTTCGTACTGACCCGCTCGAAAGACGGTTACGAAATCGAGCGAATCAAATTCGCCGTCCAGATTCGCATCTCCATTCCAAACGTTCATGTGAACGTCCAGCAAGTCTTGCCGATCAGAGATGTCGACCGATCCATCTCGATTGACATCGAAGCGATTATTCTGCAAGCCATTGCGAATCGCCGATGAAAGATGGTCGATGTCGCGGATGTCGATCACATCGTTTGTGTCAATGTCTCCGGGAACAATCTCTGCGACTTGCATCCAGCGATAGACACTGCTCGCGGATTCTTCATAGGCGGTGAGGGTGGGTCCGACGGTCCCGACCGTCAGGAGATCGTCCCGAAAGGACGCCATTGGCATGTCTCTTGGCTCGTCGCCGACGCGCCATGCTGAGGCGCTGATTTCGTCGCCAATAATGTCCAGTTTCAGGACAAAGTCCTCCTCCGTGATATCGAAATCGATCGGTAAGCGTTCCCTTGAATGGATTCCCGCGAGGGTATCGCCGACCCCGAATTCGCCTCGCGTGTTGACGAATCCAAAGTACACCCTTGCATCAAGCGAGCGTCCCCAGATGCCAATGGATCCCGGGCCTTCCAACATCCGTCCCCGCAAGCGAAACGACACGTCGGTGTAGCGAGCCCATTGGCCGTCGGCTCGCAAGCCGAGCGAGCAGCCATCTCCGCCGCAATCATCGATGAAGACATTCATGGGTTCCACACGGAGCGTCCCACGATCCCAGCCGCCACGGTTCCACAAGGCCGGATCATCGTCCTGGATGTCGCCGTCTTGGAAATCGTCGAAGAAGTAGTAGCCATCCTGGCTGTAAAGTGAGGAAGGGATGGAGGAGACGAAGGCAACGAGTAGACATATTCTTAGCATGGGACATCCTTTCGTGGGAGTTGAATTGAGCCGTACACCGACCAGAGGACCGGGTACATGGGACTCCGTCACTGTGACCAAAACGAAGCTGTCAACGTGGAACCTGGAACGACATCAGTTGTCGGCCACGCTGATTTGGCAGGCGATTTCTTTGAGTTCAGTGATCGTCAAATGTTTCAGCTTTTCTTCGTCGCTTGTATGTGCCACAAAGGCTTCGTCGCCGGAAGCGACGAGTAACTTGGTGCCGTCCATGGAGAAGACAAGCCGCGGGTAGAAAGTTGATCGAGTGCGAAACATCAAGAGTTCCTCTCCTGACGAGACATCCCACAGACGCACGGTTCCATCTGGGCTGCCCGTGGCAATGCGTCGGCCGTCGGGCGAAAACTGCACGTCGTTTAGATACTTTGCTGTGCGTGCGAAGCGATCCGTCGGTTGCAGCGGCCGCAACGTATTGGCGTCGAACAGGTTGACACGACAAGCCAAGCCCACGGACGCAAACGTTTTGCCGTCTGGCGAATGGACGCCTCGGACGTGAAGCACCTCGTCACCTCGTTGAGAACGAATGAGGCGAAAGTCTGGGATCGAATACTGGTGCAGTATGCCATCGGTGTCACCCAAGACGCACGTCTCGCCGTCGATGGAGAAGGATGCTGATTTGACAGCCGCTTCCGCTGGGATTTCGAATTCCGCATGCACCGCTCGCTTGAGCACATCGAAAACGATGACGCGTCGCTTGATGAAATGGACATAGAATCGATCGTCGGGCGAGAAGGCCCGGTGAGCTGAACCCGAGTCACCCTCGCTAAAGTCATGTGCCAAAATCGTTTCCATGGTCTTGGGATCGATGATCTCAAGGCGCGTATCGACACGCTGCGGAAACGACTCCAAGCTAACGGCTGCTAACGTTCGGTCGTTGGACACAGCCAAACTCAACAGATTGGCTTCGAAGGCGTCGAACTTACGGCGTCTCAACACGTGACCATCGTTGGCGTCCCAGACGATCAGCTCGTGGTCGCCCGTTACGCACGCAGTGTCATCGTCAAGAAACGCCGCTCCCGATAAGAGAGTGGTGGGTGCGTCAAGCTTGGCGACCACCTGATCTTTGCTAATCAACCGTTTGACATTCCAAACATGTGCAGCGCCGTCTAAGCCAGCTGATACGATACGTTTTGAATCGGCTGTGAAGGCGATGTCGTTCACGGTGAATGCGTGAGCTTGGTGTCGGCGGAGCAGATTAAGTTGTGGGTCAAAGAGGTAGAGATCGCCCGTTTCCTGCTGTCCAGCGGCGAGGAGTTGACCATCGGGCGAGAATTTAAGAGTACGAAATGGTTCGCCCTCCAGGCCAACTCGATGTTGGACCTGCTGGTCCGCAAGACTCAGGATGACAAGTTCCGAAAACGTCGCAGCACCCGCAGCGCGAAATTGAGCGATCGCACACGACGTGCCGTCAGGCGACATTGCCAAGGAGTACACTTCACCGGCTTGAAGAGGGGCTTCGGCAATCGTTGACAGAGTGCCCGCGTCCAACGTCAACATTCGACGCGAATTTCTGCAACAGACCAGCAGCTGCCCCGAGTCGGTGACACCAACAAAAGCTCGCCCCGGAAAATCGGTCTTTGAAGCAACATGCTCAAGCGTCGCCAAATCAAACACATGAACAAGTCCTCGTTCTGGAGAGCCACCGTAGATGACGAGCTTCGTTCGGTCCTTCGTGAAATCAGCGCGGAAGATTAGATGGTGGTATACTCGCAAGTCGCAGAGCGGCCTGGTCCAGGTGCAGGCGTGATCCTTCAGCGAATACTCACGTGCGACCCCGTTGGCATCGATTGTGAAGATGGAGTTTCGGCTCGGTAAATGCTTCACGAAGCGTGTGTAGCCGTCCGCAGTGACCGGCCATTCCATTTGAGGCGGTGCGTCGTGCGCTAAATTCAGATTCCATACGCGTAAGTACTCGGACCAGCCGCCGATCGCAATCGAATTGGTACCCTCCAGGAAGTCTAGGCTGCGGACCATCATGTTCTGCGAAATCGTTCGCTCAAGTGCGGGATCATGGCAGGCTTTCCAGAGGTGGTACCATTCGAAGCCTCGTCGATCGAGCTCAGGAGCTGTGGGCACATACTCCAGTAGCTTGTCTTCGGCGGCGATGAGATTGCCCTCCTTGATCATTTGCTGCGCGAAACGGATGTCTCGTGCGTAAGCGATCTGCTCATAACGGGAAACCTGAGATGACAGCGCGTTGGCTTGCCCCTGCAACTGATAAGATGCCAGCAAGCTGCCGCTGGCCAGTAGGAAGAACAGCGATAACACGGCTGCCACTAGCCCGGCGATCAGCGGGTTATGCACGATCCACCGCCGCAGATTCTCCCAATGCGATGCTCGACGCGCCAGAATGACTCGGTCTTGAGCGAATCGCTGTAAGTCATCGGCCAGTGCCGCGGATGAAGCGTAACGTTGATCCGGATGCTGGTCGGTCGCCTTCAAAATGATCGTTTCCAGATCGCGCGGCACGTCGCGGCGGATGTCTGACGGCGCCGAGCTTTCTCCAGCCTGAACCTGCGCCAACAATTGCGGTCGTGTTTCGGCCCCACGCGCCGGCTCACCCGTCGCCAGCTCAAACAAGGTCAAACCTAACGAAAAGATGTCGGTACGATGGTCGACAATGGTTTCGGACGAGCACTGTTCGGGACTCATGTATCGCAACGTTCCAGGCATGTCGGTGCTGGCTGTCAAACTCGCGTCCGACAAAATACGAGCCAACCCGAAGTCGGTGACGTGCAGTTTCCCGAAACGGTCGATCATCAGATTTGACGGCTTGATGTCCCGATGAATCACTCCTTGCTGATGTGCGTAATGCAGCGCGCGGGCCGCTTCGGCCGTCAGCCTCGCGATACTGCGAAAGTACGCTCGTCGGTCGTGTGAATGTTGAGTGGTGAGCTGAGCGATGGTGAGTGTTTCGTTATCCGCCTTGCCCACGAGTCGTCCAGCTTTGCTCGATTTTTCCGCGGACGCTCCAGTACCGCTTGATGGCGGGGAAGCTGTTGGCTGCGAAGAACCTGCGTCGGTAGCATTCTTTGGGAGCTTTGCAGAACGCAGATTCCCGATAACTTCGGCCAGACTTTGGCCATCCACCAGCGACATGGCGAAGTAGTGGATTCCACGTTCGCAACCGACCGAATGAATGCGGACGATGTTGGTATGATCGAGCATGGCCGCGGCTCGAGCTTCATTGCGGAATCGTTCCAAGCGTGTTTCATCCAGCAAAGCTGCCAGCCGCAGAACCTTGATGGCAACACGCCGGCCTAACGACATCTGTTCCGCCTCGTAAACCACACCCATTCCGCCACGGCCCAGTTCACCGACAATGCGGTAGTCTCCCAACGGGCTGAACTCCTGCGGCAGCGACTCATCTTGGCCGGTATCACGACCGAGCTTGATCATCGCAAACATGCTGGAAATAGCACGGCGAAGTCGGTCGGAGTATTCCGGGTATTTAGCGATGTAGGCTTCGGGGGCCACCGTCTCCCCACGAGTCAGCCGCTGTGAAATTTCCTCCAACACCATGTCAAAGGGATCGTTGGGATCTAACGATTTGGTTTCCTGTTGATTGGTATCGGTCATCAGTTGTTCCCCAACTACTTTGAGAGCAGTGAGCCCAAGTGTTCGATCGCGCGTCCGTGTCGGCGCCAAACGGTTCGCTCCGTGACCCCCAGTACCTCGGCGATTTCCGTCGCTGTGAGTTCTTCCAGATACTTGAGAACCAGAATTTCCCGTTCTTCGTCAGGTAGGTCCTGCAACAATTGTTTCACTCGCTGCAAGTCTTCTTGGCGCTCGACCTGTCGGCTGGGGCTGGTTCCGGAATGGACAAGTCGCCGCGCAAGATCGACACACGATTCATCTGGGAGCGCCAGGCCTTGCCACTGTTCGCGCTTCACACTGCGTTTGCCAGCCAACACATGTCGGCGGTGAAGGTCAATGAGCCGATAGAGGGCTAGGTCACGCAGCCAGGCGTAGAATCCGATACGACGATGTTCCAGATACGCGGGCAGTTGCCGTGTGGCCTCAATCAGAGTTTCTTGGACGACATCGGAAGGGTCGACCCGAGTTGACATCTCTGGACTCATGCGAATGGTCAGCATTTTGCGAATCCGGGCACGATGCAGGCTCATCAATTCGCCAATGGCGACTTGATCCTTCGTTGCGGCTCGATCGAGCAACTGGGTGATCTTGGAGTCGTTCATCGCAGTATCAGCTCCTACTGGTCCTGACTACGCAGAAGCGGGCACCATCCTGACACCCAATTTACAGGAATAAGGGGTCAGGCATCTTTTCGCGCCCCGGCAGAAAGGAATAAGGGGTCAGGCTTCTTTTTCGCGCGGGCAGAGAACTCGCGGCCAACCCGGTGGGCGAGCGATGGACTTCACCCAGCTTTCATCAGCCCACGGACAGCCGCTTTGAGCACGCCGGCGGCATCGAGTTCCCTGCGCGGAGAAGTTTAAAGCGGATGCAGCTCAACTTGGGTGAGCAGTGCAGCAGATCTGGGTTGCGTGCCCGATGGGAGTCGGCGAGCAGGAATCGGCGGATCAAAGACGCTTGACACGACGACGCCTCACCCAAAAAAGAAGCCTGACCCCTTTCTTCAGATGGTAGGATGGCTGGGCCTGTCTAGTCATGCGACGTCTTGCGGTGCGTGGCATACCGCACGATGGGACTTCTATTGAGGATCGGGAAGATGTTATCTCGAACCTGTTGTGTCGTGGGGGCTGTTCTGCTTGTCAGCTCCTTTTTCATCTGGCTCGCGGCACCGTCTGCGAGGGCCGACAAGATTCGGAAGGTGCCGGTGCTCGTCAACTGGCAGGGTTTCGCGGAGAAACCTCCTTCAATTGACGATGATCCCAATTCGGAATTTCCGAAAGAGCTTCTCGACGCGCAGAAAGAAAAGTTGGAACGCGCCATCGGCGACGCCAACAAGGTTCTGGAGCAGTGCGGAACGCACCTCAAGAATCGACTCCGTCTGGACAACATCCAACACGTCAATCGTCCCAACGGAAATCCCAAACCAAAGTCCAAGGAGAAAGGTGAGGACGATTTTGATAAGGACACCAAGTTCGCCAAGTCGGAACTTGGCAAGAAGTTCAAGAAGCTGCAGGGAAAGGGAAAGCAGCAAAAGGGTCAGAAGATCAACATGGTGAAGGAACTGCCGAAAAAGGGAGACGCGGACACGCCGGGCCGAGGGCGTATCGGGCAACCCGTCATGTGGCTCACCCCAGATCAGCTATTGGAACTTCCGTCGGGAAAAGAGGATCCGCCGATCAATGCCTTTGGTGGGCCGATTATCGTTCATGAGCTGTTTCACAACGCGGGTTTGGACACCCACACGACGGACGACGGCAACGTGCTGAACGAGACGATCCACCTGATCAAGGACAGCATGGCTCCCAACGAAAAAGTAGACCGCGGGCTCACAGCCAAGCAGTGCATGACGCTGGACGGCTATTTCAAGAAGTACGGTGTCAGCGCTCCCAATGAGAAACAGCAGACTGGATTCGTCCCTCAAGAAGAAGGGCTCGAGAAGAAAACACATTACGCGTTCTTCGACAATCCGGCTCCCGACATCATTTCGCCCACCCATGTTGGCATGCTCGAATACTCAGTTACCGACGATCGCCGCATGACCGGCCGCGTCTCGTGGGATGACGAATTGGCGACCGTCCCTGGAACGTTGGAGCTCTCGGTGGCGTTGGCGATTGAACAGCTGGATGTGTTGGCTGAAGTCTTTGTCTCTGGCGAAGACGGAGAGTTGTTTCTTGAGGGAACAACTGTTGTGTCAGGTGAATCGATCCCCATGATCGCTTTATCCGCAAACCGGGGCGGACAGGACGAAGGCCGCAACACGTTTGTCGATTTCGAGTTTCTTTTGCCGTCGCTGGTGGATGACGCGATCGACGTCGTGACGACGGTCTCTGAACCGGCACGCGGCGAGACGCAGGACTACGTTGTCTTGCTTGAGTCGGTTGGCGATGGACCCCTACTAAACGGTTTGCCGGCAACGGGCGTTGCTGGAGATTCCGTGGCGATCGCTGGCGAGTTATTTGATCCGCTCGAGCCTATCAGCTTGCTAGTTGAAGGGGTCGTTGTTGGCAGCACGAACGGCGATGATACCGGATCGTTCTCGGCATCCTTTACAGTTCCCGAACTCGCCGCCGGCAACTATCTGGTCGAGGCACTTGGCGAGAGTGGTGGCTTTGCGATCGGCGTGCTAAGCGTCGTTCCGGAGCCTTCATCCTTGCCCCTAGCACTAGCCGCGATCCTCGCGCTGTTCCCCACCATCCGGTCTGGGCGCCGAGCGTAATTGGTTGCTGCTGCTGGCCAGACATATAAGGGGTCAGGCTTCTTTTTCGGACCCAGGGCAGAGAACTCGCCGCCAACCCAGTGGGCGATGGACTTCACCCAGCTTTCATCAGCCCACAGACAGCCGCGTTGAGCACGCCGGCCGCATGGAGTCGGCAAGCTGGAAGCTGCGGATCAAAGACGCTCGACCCGTTGGCGCTAACACATCAAAGAAGCCTGACCCCTTTTCTTGGGCGATGGCGCCTTGCACATCAAAGAAGCCTGACCCCTTTTTTTCTGAAAGGAATCTCTCCGTGGGGGATAGCTCCTTGTGAAGTTCGACCCATGTCGTTGGTCGGACATAGATTGCAACCCCAGTTACAGGAGAGGAAATGATGAAAAGTACAAATTCACGTCGTTGCGGAATGGAACCCTTGGAATCGCGTCAGCTGATGGCGGCCGACTTGGCGGCACTGGATGCCGTGCCTGCGTTGCCGCTGCCACAAGATGGATCACCCGAGGCGCAGGTCGAGTCATTCGATAGCAGCGAACAATCGTTTATTTCCAACGGCCTCAAGCCACAGGTGCGTCAGATCACGCTCGGCGCATCAGACTTGAGCGTCATCGTTGAAACGACACGGCCGGAGGACGATGCGCAGCAACTCACCGCCACCTTGTCTGCCGAGCGGCTGCAGGCTGCCGTTGATCAGGCGTTTGACGAGGCCGACGTTGACTCCAACTCGCAACTGTCCGAAGACGAACTTGCAAAGTGGGAGCGGCTAATCGCCGAGTCGTTGCGCGAATTGGAAGAACGAATGGAAGTCCGCTGGCAGTATGCAACTGGCGAAGGTGGCTTAGTCAGTGACAGCTTCGGACCGAATCAGGAATGGCCTATCTAGCGCCGGATCCAACTCGCCCTAGCACACGTTCTAGAGCAAGAGTTCCGACGCCTTAAGTTCACTTATCTTCTTTTTCTGTTAGAAGGAGACGCAGCTCTCATCCGCAACATCTATGCGATTTGAGCTGCGGTCCTTCTTTCTCGCCCTGGGCGCTGTCGCGAAGCTTGTGCTAACCCAGATTGTCGTTCCGCGACTTTAAGAGGAGATCATTGACGGCGGATGTGGCCGCCGCCACGTAGTTTCCGCTGCGGAAGGCCAACACCAGATCGCTCGTGTCAAAATCGCCGTCGCAGTTCCAATCTCCTTCCGACCAATCGGAATTGCCCAAGACGTCGTCTTCATATTCGCCCACCTGAAAGATCTGTACCAAGTCGCGAGAGTCAAACACGCCATCGACGTTTACATCGCCAGCGTCGGTCAAGATCAGATTCCGCAGCAGGAACGAAAGATCCGTGTCCGTCAGATCGCCGTCGCCGTTCAGATCCAGGTCCAATTGGTTACCTTGGATTCCATGACAGAGGATATCAACGTCGTCCGAATTCAATACCGTGTTGGCGTCGGCGTCGCCCCACAGCAAAAAACGGCTCAACCCTGGGTCCGGTGTCCCGGCCGTCCACGTTTCAACCGAATTGGCAAACGCCGGAGCGGCTTTGCGGTGCAGTGACAGTCCGGTTCCATTGGCGGCCGCGGGCCATGGGGCCTGGCTTTGATAGTCAACGTAGTCGACCAGCGCCAAGTCCGCGTCATCACCCCCGACAGGCATCATTAGCATGACCACAGCCCCGTCATCCGCCAGGTTGCCCTGGTAAGGGCCAACAAGGTGTCGCTCAGCAGCGATGCCGTAGTGTGATCGAAAATCGTTTGCCTTCCGAGTTTGTGACGGGTCAAAGCCCACGAGAATCAACGAATCGCCGCGATCCACGGCAGTACCGGTTTCGAAATCCATGTGGATTCCGCCCCGCAAACCCCAGCCGTCCAGCGAGATTCGCGTGTCAGCAGCGTTGGTCACTTCGACATATTCAAAATCATCGAGGTCGCTCAGTGGCCGAACGGTCACATCGTCGAAAATGGCGTGACTGTGTTGGGTTGCCAGTCCAACCGATCCGCGCCCGATCGGAGCGTCAAATGTGTGCCGCACCTTCACCGCCCCGCCTGATGACACCGTGACGACCGGCCCAAGTATCTCCACAGTCAACGCCACGTCGCGACCCGCTCGCAGACGCGGAATCCGTGTCTCTTCGGCTAATACGTGCCAGCCGTTTGCGTCGCGCTGCCCGATGCGCCAGCGATTCGCGCTCACATCGAATCCGGCAAATTTAAAGTCTGTGGGGCCGTGATAGTCAATCAGGATTGATGCATTCTTGTCGAACTCTGATTCGGACGGGACATGAATTGTGGCGGAAACTGACATGCGTTCCAGCGGCAGGATTTCGGGGAGGATTGAAACTCCATCTGCATCCGCACTCGGTATCACTTCGTAACGGTTGTGGTTGACCGCCCAGGTTCCGGCCACGGGACTGAACGCCGCCGCTGCGTTGTCGTTGAAGTCCGCAGCGAACTCTGGCAGCGCCGACGGGTGATAGTGGACTTCTGAGATGACCAAGTCACTTGTGCGCGGACCGCCGTTAGGTGCGCCAAAGGACGGCTCGAACTGCGGAATCAGTTTCGCCGTTTGATCACCTTCAGGCCAACGCCCCAGCGACACGCCGCGCTGGCTGGATGTGAACTGTGCGACGTCGACAAAACGAGTAGGGCGACCACGGTCATCACTCTCGAGCAACCAGACCTCGGCGCCCTGCTGATCACTGAGGTCAAAGCCCAGTTGCTGTTCGTCTAGCTCAAGATAACCTAGCGCGGGGATGGTGGTGCCCGGTGCAAGCTGGAACTTGAACAGGTCATGGCGCGCGTCACTCAGGTACCACTGGCCAACGTCAATCGATTGGTTGGTGTTGTTCCGCAGCTCGATTCGATCTTCTGTGGAGTTCGCGAGTACTTCATTCACAAGCACGCGGCCATCCGGACCTTGCCCCCGCCACCCTGGTGAACCACCCCACTGGCTGGTTGCTCGCCAGTTGCTCGGATCGTCGTAATCACCCAGCGGGTCGACGACCTCCAGCGAGCTTCCGTACCCCTGAGTTCGTTGGGGCCATCCTGGACCTGTTGCATAGTCGAACTGTTGGATGAGCGCCGCCTTAGCCGAGAGCAGCGTGAGTCGCTCACCGTCGTTGGCCAGGTTGTCGCCAAAGGCACCGATCCGGTCACCTGCCCCCTCGGCGACCCGCGCCATCTGGCCATAGCGCGATTGGAAGCTGGCCGGATCGCGCACGACGACTATGTGCTCACCTGCTTCTAGCGTCTGTGCCGTAAATGTGAAACGAACTCCTTGAGCATCACCGGTCGTGACCAATCGTACGCCAGCCAGATCGATCGGTTTGTTACTGGTATTGACCAGTTCAACAAATTCGAAGTGTTCCGATGCGACATCTGCTTCTCCAAGGTTCGGAAGCGCGTTGGCATCGTGCGGATGAAAATTGATTTCCGTGATGCGCAGTGGCAGGTCGGACTCCACGACGAAGTCGGCAACGGTCAGCGCCGACCACACTCCCGCGTGCAGTGTCCGCGCCTTGACAGTGCTTGCTTGAGAAAGTTGTAAGGGCGCCGAGTACTGCGCAGCCTGTGACGAGATCGCTCCACCAGGAAGCCGAGGATCGGTTCCGTCCGACGTGAAATAGATCAGCCCCTCCGATGTCGACAAACTGATATCAAAGGACTCCGAGACCCTGCCGCCATGTTGGTTCAAGGCGGGCGCGGAGAGATCGGGATACAGCCCTGCTGACTGCAGTTGTTCCAGAGAAATCTGCGTTCGCTGAGGAAAATAACTCTGCAACAGTCGCTGTTGCGTATCCAGCCAGTCCTGGCGCGTGTAGGGCGTTTCGCGGCGGTTATCTCCCCAGCGCGCCGACTCACCCACGATGGCTCGATCCACCTCTTCCATTCTCAGCAAGTAAGCGTTAGCCGCATTCTCGGGCGTCAACACTCCGTCATTGAAATAGTGTCTTTGAACGTGGTCCGCGAATCGCAGGCGATATTCGGCGTTGGCAATCAATCGCTGGTGGATCTCAGTCGGCGCTCCTGGGTTGCTACGATTAACGGTCGAACGTTCACTCGCACTCGTCAGACTCTCCTCGGCGTCCCAGCTGTGGAATCGCCATTTCCCGTCCGGCATGACTCGATTGCGAGACGCATACCAGTTGTCCTCGCCCCAGTCCAAGTTGCCCACGTAGAAATTGCTGATCATGTAGTCGATCAGCCCGTCGATATCGACCACTGTCGCCAATTGCTGATAGTTGGCATCCTGCGTTAGGTCCTGGCGGGCTAGCTCGAGCATCGCGAGATAGTGCTCGTTGCTGCCATTGACGACGGTATGCTGATTGTGCTTCAACACGTCATAGGCATCTCTCTCGCCACCCAGATAAGCAGCCGCGAACGATTCGTCGGCACGCTCGTGAAGATAGTACATCCCCCAGTACAATCCGTTGATGTACAAGTGCTGGAAGCGACCATGCGGTGAAACTCCGCCCATCGCATTGTGTATGTCGGCGACATACTGATCTTGAATGTACTTGGCGTTATCGCTCTGGTCAGGACCGGGGTGATTCCAGCTGAAGTTGTCGACCGAATCGAGAATGAAGGTATCAAACTGCTGCGCAGCGTCATCGCCGAACAACGGATAATTCAGCTTGGGTGGTCCGAACGCTTCGGTGAACTTAACTCGCATCGACAACTTGTCCAGCTTCCAGCGGCGGACGCTGGTGTTGCCTTGAATCTGTACCGACGCGTCGATCTGAAAGCCTGTGCTGCCGTCTTCTTGAATCTGTTCGAGCGACGCCGCACGTGGGATGCCATCGCCTTCAATGTATATGCCCTGACCTTCCGAACCGAACATGTCGTCCCAGGGCAGCACGAGCGACATGGTCGGCACGCCACGGAGATCTTCTTTTGTGAGCTGAAATTCAGGCAGCGGATGATTCACAATGGCTGGATCCACTTCCCAATCCGGTCCACTGTGGCCCCAGCTGTCGGCCGAGGGTAATCCGCTTCCGTCTTTGCCAAATGACTGGTCCTGCTGCAGCACGTCGTCCAGGAAGATATAGGAATGAGTGCTGACACGGCTGGGTGCGAACTCTGACTTGAAGGCGGCAGCGCGCAAGATCGTCGTCGAGGCAATCGAGATCGGTGCGTCATAGACGAAACCCAACGTTTCGGTCGGCGAGGTACCATCGGTCGTATAGCGGATGGTCGTTCCCTCCGCTGGGCTTGTGAGTTCGACCTCAATTGGAGCATCAAAGAAGCCCCGCTGGATATTTGCGGAAGTGGCGTCGACTACGCCCAGAACGCCGTCCACGTTCGCCTCTCCTGGTGTCGGTTCGGCGAAATACCGTGCTCCCTGGGGGGTATGCCCGTAAGACATGTTGCGAAATTGTGCGGGATAGTCCGTGCCGTTGGCTCCGAATTCCGAAACGATGTCGCCATTGGCCGAGACCAAAGCGACATACTCACCCTCACTACCCAGCTTGAAGTTCGTGTGCAGCTCCTCCTGGTCGCGTCGGTTCTTGCCGGAGGCGAATAGAATCGAATACTGACCTGGCGCGAGAGTGGTTGATGGGAACTGCCACTTGCGAGGCACTCGCGCGTCGTCGGTCACGTACCAACCGCGCAGATCAACTTCCGCATTTCCCGCGTTGTGAATCTCGATCCAATCGCTTGTATCGCCGTCCCCATCGGTCAGGATGTTGCCGTTGGAGGCCATGAATTCGCTGATCAAGACGTCACCCGTCAACGCGAGGCGCGGTTCCAGCGGTTCGATCCGCACGCGAGACTGACGCCGGTGATCGCGGACAGCGCGACGGGACATAAGATAGCGGGCAGTCATTGATCGAGATTGGTTGTTTGTTTCTGAACGATCGTTCGGCAAACGGAGTTTGCAGACTAGTCGATGATTCTCGCGACGCTGAATGACGCGTCGCGGCCCGCGTAGAGTCGCCGAGTTCGCGCAGAGTTTCGTGGAGGACTGGCGGCTCTCACGAATCGTTTGTCAATTCTATCAGATAATGAAACACATGCCGCTTTTTGTTCGACCTCCGCGATCGACGCTCAAAGGTTGTTACCTCCACATCTAGTTGCGCGTGGGGGTACAATCGATGCCGATGTGGCCCCGTTGCTGTTTCTTCTCATCCTGGACTTCGTCAGAGACACCGCTTTGCGGCTCGGACAACTCTTGAGGCCCAAGGGGCCGGCCCTAGCGCTGGCGCGGGGAACAGATCGCACTCCCCCAGGCACGCTATCAACACGTCCGTTGTTGGCACGCTGGAGCATAATCCGCCAAAACGCGGTTACCCGCCGAACAAGACGCGGTCGCCAGTCGAAAATGCTTTGCTTTAGTTTCGCCCGTTGGTACGATCTGGAGTATCGGTTAGCTCGCGATTCTTGCAGAACAATTCCTTTGCAGGGCGGTCGCTCTGACGTAACGACGAGCATCTTCTCGACGAGGTAAGTACCATGACCCGACCACGATGTGCGGCCACGATCGTTGTCTTATGTCTTGTGGCTCCAAATTCCGTAGCTGCGGGAATTCTGTTTTCCGATCCATCGGGCGGCTGGGATTATACCTACCTTGGCGCTGACGATTCCTTTGGCGACGATGGTCAGTTTGACGCGCTGGACGGAACGTGGCAGCACAACGAAAACGACGGCTGGGATGGAACGGGCCCGACCGACGGCGACGGCGCACCTGGCGGCGTAGTTACCTTGGCCGATCCCGACGGCACGGATTACCTGCGCATTCAAGACGCCGGAGATCCCACGGCCTATGGATTCGATGAACCAAGTAACAAAAAGATCTATATCGGACATAACATTCTCAATACGCTGCCGGACGCCGAACCCGCTGTCTTGGACGACGGCATCACGATCTCGTTCCGGGCGCGTCTGTCTACCGAAGGTCCGCTGGACCCGCTCTACAATGAGGATACGCCTCCCGACTCGGAGCCTTGGCCTGCGCAGGGAGCCGGTTACGAGATTCATGGTGGCGGCCGCGGTCAGTTCGGTGTGACGCAACTAAGGTCGGATGGATTTGCCAGCCAAGTCAGCTTCTCGATGATCCGCAGTGACGAAAGCGCCGCCTTCGGCCTCGACTCGGCCGGCTTGATCATGAACAATCACGCCGACAATTCTTTTCCGGGGTCGGTCAACAGCAACGATCCCGGCCAGCAACAGTTGTTCCCGATTGATTCCAATGAGGCCTTGACCGAGTGGAGAGAATTCTGGATCACCATTGGAGAATCAGAATTGATCGATACCGACACGCACATCGTCAACGTCTACATGGACGGTGGCAGTGAGCCGATGTCGTTCTGTGTTACCGAGGGGCCCGATCGCGAAGTAGCGTATGACGACAGTGCCTATGTTGTCTTGGGCATGTCCTCGGGTTCGCGGTGGGGAGCCATCGACATTGATTACTTTTCGTATAAGTTGGGTCTGCATACGCCGCCCATGGCTGCGACGGGCGACTTTAACGCGGACGGCAACATCGACGTCGAGGATGTGAATCTACTTCTGGTAGAAGTCCACGGTGGCATGGACGACCCCAGCTTTGATCTGACCGGCGATGCACTCGTCAACGAGACGGACCTGAATGTCTGGGTTAACGAGATCAAGGGCACATGGATGGGTGATGCCAACCTGGATGGGGAGTTTAGCACGGCCGATTTCGTTCAAGTCTTTCAAGCGGGAGAGTACGAAGACGGCATCGCCGAGAATTCACTCTGGCATGAGGGCGACTGGAATGGCGACTTGGAGTTCGACAGCAGCGACTTCCTCAAGGCCTTTCAGGTAGGTGCGTTTGAGCAAGGGCCGCGACCGGCCGCGCAAAACGTGCCGGAACCCGCCAGTCTCGTCATTCTATTGTGGGGCAGTTTATTGGTGCTGTGCGTGTACCGCCTGCGGAATGGCTGGACCGGTCGCGCGGCCCAGCTCCGGACGTCGATTGAAACGCGGCGTTAAACGCCCGACGGCACGCTCCAATGTCCGCCTTGTCGGTAGTTTCGCCTGAGCATGACGTTGGCTTCTTCGTCGGCTGTGATGGTTTCCCGCTTCGCGTCAAAATTCAAAGTCCGCTGCAGGCGAGTCGCAATGTTGCCAAGGTGGACGGCTGTCGCGGTGCGATGGCCGATATCGCAGTTCGCATTGGGTTGTCCACCAGATCGAATACAATCGATCCAATTCTGTTGGTGTTCGGCTACCTTGACCTTTGTCGAGTAGTCCAGCTTGACGTCGGTGGGCTGGTTACGTTCACCCCGCACGTCGATCTTGCCACGCTTGCTCAAGAACATACGGCCTTTCGTACCGTAGAACTCGGCGCCTGCATCCACGTTGAATGGATAGGACGTCGACCAAAGGCGCTGTTCGTAGATCAACATGCGTCGACTTCCTATCGAGCCGTCGTGTGGGAACTCGAATGTAACTTGTTGCGTGTCGGGAAACTGTTGATCGTCATCGAAATGGAATTTGCCGCCACAAGCCGAGACCACTGACGGATGACTTGTCACACCCAGACCCCATAGAGCATAGTCCAGCTCATGGATGCCATCGTTGCCCATGCCACCGGAGCCAAAGTTGAACCACCAATGCCAGTCGTAGTGAAATCGATTGGCCTGGTAGGGCATCCAAGGTGCTGGGCCGACCCACGTGTCGTAGTCGACGTTGGACGGCGGTTCCGTTGGACGTGAGTGACCAATGTTCTTGCGTCGTTGCCAGTTCCAACACTTGGCGATCAGGACATCACCGATCACGCCTTCGCGCAGCATATCGATGGCCTGATTCATGCCGGGGCTTGAGCGTGACTGGGTACCATGTTGAACGGTCTTGCCGTGCTTGCGGGTGGCGGCTACAAGCATCTGGCTCTCGCGGTGGTTGTGCGCGAAGGGTTTTTCCACATACACATGCTTGTCAGCCTCCAGTGCCAGGAGGGCAGCTGGCGCATGCCAGTGATCGGGGATCGCAATCGTCACCGCGTCAATCGTCTTGTCATCGAGAATTCGCCTTAGATCGTTGATCGGTTGAGCAACCCGACCCGAGAGAACCACACCGTTGGCCAGTCGTTCCGCATCGACATCGCATACGTAGACAAGGTCGGCGTCCTTCTTCAGCGACGTAAGTGACTCGATGTGTGACTCGCCTTGATTTCCACAACCGATCACTCCAATGCGAACTCGCTCGTTGGCGCCTGCCGCGCGTGTGTGAGTGGAAGCGTAGAGCGCTGAGGCCGTCACTCCTGCTGTGGCCCGCCCGAGGAATCTCCGCCTTGTAGACTTGGACATGTCGCCCTCCAAAATTGGGTGATGACTGATACGATTTCGTGATCCGCCGAACAACTCAGCGAACACTCGTTCTTGATTCGGTCAATCTCGGGAGCTCATTCTGATGGCGTGGCGATTACCCGTCAAGCAATAAGGACAGTCTCGCACACGCAACAGGCACCATGTTAAATTGGTTCCAACCTATTACGGCTCTCCGAGGTTGTACCCAAGCGATTCAATCAGGCAGTTCAGGGGGTTTTCGATGCAAAACAAGAGACTGCGTCCGCACATGTTGGTTGTCTGTGCCTTGCTCGCGTCTGCGGTGATCATTCCAGCGCATTTGAAGAGCGCAGCGGCTGCAACGCGTGGCAAAATGAACGTCCTGTTTGTGACCAGTGACGATATGAACAATCACTTGGGTTGCTATGGATATCCAGCGGTTCAGACGCCTTGGATTGACCGCCTCGCCCAACGAGGAATGCGGTTTGACCGCGCCTATTGCCAAGTGCCAATTTGTAATCCATCGCGCGTATCGTATCTGAGTGGTTTTCGTCCAGACAAGACGCGTGTCCACACGCTGTCGACCCCCACTCGTCAGTATTTGGGCGACGCGGTGATGTTGCCGGAGTTCTTTCGGCAACACGGCTATTTCACAGCGCAGGTGGGCAAGATCTTTCATACGGGCGACGAGCATGAGGATCCGCGATCGTGGGACGTGGAATATCGTGAATTCGGTAAGCGGCCACCCGAGGATCAGGTGTTGCGCGGCGGCGAGCCGGCTGGTCCGATAAAACACACGATTGACTGGGCTGTACTCAAAACAGCTGATGCCGACACGCCCGACGGCATCGTGGCCCGCAGGGCGGCCCAGCTGTTGGAGCGCGCCGCGCGCGATGACAAGCCGTTCTTTCTCGGCGTCGGATTTCGCCGGCCCCACGCTCCGTTTGCGGCGCCGAAAGAGTACTTTGATCTATATCCCATCGACTCCATCACGCTGCCAGCGGCGCCACCCAAGGGCCACTTTGCGCAGTTGCTACCCGCGGCTCACAACTATGCGCCGCCGCCAAAGCCGTTGAGCGCTCAAGAACAACGTGAATTGATCGCCGCCTACTATGCCTGCAACTCATTCGTGGATGCTCAGCTGGGTGTTTTGATGGCCAGCTTGGACCGGCTGGATCTTTGGGATAACACGATCGTGATATTCTTTGGTGACCATGGCTATCATCTTGGTGAGCATGGCGGTCTGTGGCACAAGAATTCATTGTTCGAGGAATCGGCCCGCGTGCCTCTGGTCGTTTACGCGCCCGGTATGCGCGCCGGGGGCCACTCGTGTCGTCGGTTGGTGGAGCTGATCGATCTCTATCCGACACTCACTGCCTTGTGTGGACTGCCCACGTCCGAGGATCTCGACGGCACGAGTTTCGAGCCGTTGCTGGACGACCCCAAGTTGGAATGGAAGCAAGCGGCGTATTCGTCGATCGCTCGCACGCACGATCCTGCCGAACGTGTCCGCGAAGTCGAGTTCTTTGGGCGCTCGGTTCGAACAGATCGCTGGCGGTATACCGAGTGGGATGCAGGCAAAGAGGGGATCGAATTATATGACCACGAGCATGATCCTCTTGAACTCAAGAACCTGGCAAAAGATCCACAGCATGTTGTCATTGTGGAGCAACTTCGTGAACTTCTCGAAAGCGAATCCAAGGTACGCTGACATGCTGCGAACCGCTAGCTCGATGGGCACGGTGGCCATTCTGCTGACCTACCTGTCGGCCTCCATGACGCTGGCTCAGGACCCCAAGAAGTACGGTCAGTTCGCACCGCCGGACGCCTTTCTAGACGGCGCTCCGCTGGCCTATTACGGCAGCGAGAACCAGTGGAGTCGCCGCATGTTCTCCGCTCAGCGTGCCGACACATCGTACAAGCGAAGCGGTCAGCGTCAGCTTCTCGCGATTCTGGACGGTGACGCGCAGCGTGCCAGCCAGTGGTGCCGTCAACGCATCGCGACAGACCCGAACGACCTCGAATCACGATTCATGTTGACCGTGGCACTATGCCAAATGGATGAAATGGATGCTGCACTGGAGTCGATGCAGCAGGCCGTCGCGTCCGGCTTGCCGCTTGCGCGATTCTTGGCTGGCCCTCGTGACTTGCTTCAACCGCTTACCAATACCGACGCCTTTCGAGCATTGCTGAAGGAGTCGCAACTGAAATTGATCCACGGTCCGATGCTGGGACGCATGACCGACCACAGCGTCGCTTGCTGGGTGCGCACCGTGAACGAGTCTCAAGTTCGCGTGCGGGTTTTCGATCGAGAAGACAGCAGCACGCCCACGCGGATTGGAAAGTCTAAGACAACGCGCCAGCGAGACTACACAACAATTGTCGAAGTCTCCGGCTTGCAGTCCGCGACGGAGTACTATTACGAAGTGTGGGTTGACGGACGGCCCTGTCTCGACGGACAAAGGCTCCGTTTCCAGACTTTTCCGCGGCTCAATACACCGGCGAAGTTCTCCGTCGCGTTCGGAGGCGGTGCGGGATACACGCCACAGCACGAGCGGATATGGGACACGATTGCCGAACGTCGCCCGATGGCACTCCTGATGCTCGGTGACAATGTTTACATTGATCTACCCGAGCAGCCCGGTCCGTTTCACCGGTATACCTATTACCGGCGACAGTCACGTCCGGAGTTCCGTCGCCTCGTCCAGTCGACGCCCGTTTACTCGATCTGGGACGATCACGACAGCGCTATCGATGACGTATGGCTGGGGCCGTTTGTGGACCGTCCAGTTTGGAAGCGTCCCACGCTGGACCTCTTCAGCGAGAATTGGATTAATCCAGCGTATGGCACCGATCAATGGCCAGGATGTTGGCATACGCTTCGGATCGCCAACGTGGACTTTTTCATGCTCGACTGTCGTAACTACCGGACGAATCCATTTGCGCGCGAGCGCACGATGCTCGGCCCCGTGCAAAAGCGTTGGTTGCTGGAACAGCTGCAGAACTCGCGAGCCGAATTCAAAGTGATCGTTTCCTCTGTTCCGTGGGCGCCCGGCGCGAAGCCCGGCAGCCGAGATACCTGGGACGGGTTTCCGGAAGAACGCGAGGAGATTTTTTCGTGGATCGAAGCGAAACGAATTGCCGGCGTCTTGCTGTTGTCAGCCGATCGCCACCGGTCCGATGCGTGGCAGATCAAACGGCCAAACGGTGCCTCGTTCTACGAGTTCATGAGTTCACGTCTTACCAATATTCATACACACGAGCGCATGCCACAGGCAATATTCAGCTACAACGATACGTGTTCCTTCGGGCTGCTAACACTCGATACGAGACCGCAACGACCGCGAGTCCTGTATCAGATTGTCAATCTTGAAGGTGAAATCGTCTACTCCTTACCACTCGACAAGAGTGTGCTCAACGGCATCCGAGAATGACAGCTCATCGATCGGCAGGCAAGCCAGCGACATAGCGCCCCGTTGGGCCTGAAAAGCCGAAGCCGCAAAGCGGCGGCGCTAGCAGAGCCCAGGGCAAGGCGACGCGTCAAGCGGCGGCGCTGCCCTGGGTATCCGACCCATAGAAATCGTCGGCCCCAACGAGGCCGACCTAGCGCAAATCAATCCGAAACGGCAACCCGCGGATACGTGAACACTCAGAACCTGAATCAAAATGTTGGGGCGTTTCGAATCCTTTCTTGGCGGCAACGCGCCGCCGTATGCGGGATCGTTTACCCAGACGGCGATCAAATTGACATATCTTTGATCGGCGTGGTTCGGTTCTGGTTCTTGGCAACCACGTTCTGAAGCACTTCGTCGTTTCCTGCGATGTGCGCTCAGGAATCTCTTGAGTTGGGCGCCAAGCCAAGGCAGAATGAGGTCCTGTGCTAATGCAATCTTGAGTGACCAACTTCCGAGGTGTCCGATGAACTGCGCACGAACCACCGCTTACTGCGTCCTGATGTTACTTGGCTTCGCAGCGATTCAAGCAGAAGCCGTTGCCGATTTTCCAGCACCTCCGGGAGGTTGGGACTACACGTTCAACGGAGACGCCGAAGCCTTCGGCACGGGGGGGTTCACGTCCCTCGACGGGACCTGGGCACACGATGAAGCGGACCGCTGGGATGGCTCGGCTTCGGGCGAAGTCTCCGACCCGGCAGTCGATGCCGATGGTAGCTCACCCGGCGGAGTCGGCGTCTTTACCGAAGGCGACGTCACCTATCTGCGGTTGCAGGATACAGGTGAACCGCGTGATCATGGCTGGAATGAAGATGGCGATATCGGCGTCTTCAGCAATCGGCGTTTGTACTTTGGGCACGACATCGCGAGCGATCCCGGCAACGGCGGCGCAACGGGCGTATTGGACAGCGGCATTACGTTGTCTTTTCGCGCGCGGATCGCTACCACCGATCCCTTGGATGACCAATACCTGGAGGGAGCTGCCATGTCCATGCCCTGGCCGGCCGAAGGCAAAGGCTATGACCTGGGCGATGACGCTCGAGGTATGTTTGGTGTTGAGCAAAACGGCAGCCAGACCTTGGGTTTCGTGCTCGCGCAGTCGTCCGAGACACCCGACGGGATTGGCGGTGGCCTGGTGATGAATAACAAATCGGCTCCCATCGATACCGAAAGTGCCACGCCGGAGAACGTCAACCTCGTCCCCTTCACGGACACCGAATTGACCGCCTGGCACGAATTCTACATCACGATCGAAGGAACCGGCGCCGACACGTTACAGGTCAATGTCTGGTCGGATGGCTCGCTCGATGCCAATGAGTTCATCGCCACTGCGGCGAATTCGGCAGAGTACGACGGCGAGACGTTGATGATGGGTCTGGCTTCCGGTAGCCGTTATGGTGCATACGATGTTGATTTCGTATCGTACAAGCTCGGAGTTCATCCGGTTCCGGAACCGTCCACCTTGTCGATGGCGATGTTGGCCTTTGGCGGAGCATTGTTAGTCATTCGGCGGCGGTTGGCCCGCTGAATGAGGTGGAGCACCACCGCAGCGCACGCAGCATGGTTTGCGTCTTGCGTTTCTTCGAGGAATGCTTCGCTGCCTATGGGGGAGCTGTACGCGCGACTTGATTCACGGATGTCTTGAAGACTATGCGAAGAGCTTTGCTGGTATCGCTCCTGTTCTGCTTCGGCGACGCAGCGGCGGTCCGAGCTGACACGGTGGTCCTCTGGTTGTTCGACGAACAAGAGGGACTGAATCCCAGTTCAGTAATGGTGACTTCATTCAAACCGAGGTCGAGTGGCTGGGGAAGCGCAGAGACGTTGCCGAATTAGCTGGGCGAACTGTGCGTCTTGTCTTCAAGATGCGCGGGACAAAGTTCTATTCGATGCAGTTTGTGGACCGTTAAATCCGCGACCTTCAGTTGCCAAGTCAATGATGGCGACAAGATCCCGAATCCTCGTATCTGCATCTCATCTGGCGACTTGGGTCGTGACCTGCGGCCTCTGCCAGGCGGGAGTGCTGTTTCCGGATCCGGTCGGCGGTTGGGATTTGACTTACCACGGTGACGATGCCACCTACGGAACCACGCTGGATACCTTGGACCGCAACTCGCGCGGAATCTGGAGGCGCGATCAATCCAGTCGATGGGATGGTTCGGCACCGGGTCAGGTGGGCGATCCCGCGCTGGACCCGGCGAGTGATTCGCCCGGCGGTCTCGCCATCTTGACCGAGGGTGACACGAGCTACCTGCGCATCCAAGACACGGGCGAGCCTCGGCAGCCGCAACCAAGCGGCCCCTTGACCGCCTGGGATGATCCGAGCAACCGCCGGTTTCTGTTTGGCCACGATATCCAGCAGGAGCACCCGGGCGTTACCGATGTGTTGACAAATGGCATGACGATTTCGTTTCGGGCACGCATCGCATCGACGGGCGTGCTCGACCCCGTTTACCCGGACTTTGCTGACGGCGAGCCTGAATTCCCGAACCTGCAAGACATCTCGTCCTGGCCGACGACCGGAAAGGGGTACAACGTGACCGACAGTGCCAAGGGCATGTTTACGGTTTCGGAGAACGGACGCGACGGCGTGGGGTTTTCGCTTGCCTTGGACGCTGACACGCCTGGCGGAGACGATGGTCTTGAAAACGGCGTGGTCATTCCCGAAGCGTTTGGCGGCGACGGCATCAACGTCGGCGGCGGTCTCATCATGAACAATCGACCTCCTGGCGGAGTCCTGGGTTTGCCGGGTACGGATCGGGCAACAGCGGCTTCTGCCAACGTTCTGCCCATCAGCGACGCTGAGTTGCTGCAATGGCGCGAATTCTGGATCACGATCGAAGACGCGAATGCGGACGGCGACTATGAGGTGGAGGTCTACAAAGATGGTCAATCGACCCCAAGCTCGTTCGTAGTCCTGTCGTCCAACGGTGTCGAGTTTCCGG
>CAJHYQ010000325.1_pt1 | contig 54527 bp, 44 predicted proteins | sample 9198721 | NCBI WGS metagenome assembly CAJHYQ01 (sample SAMEA7708357, study PRJEB35096) | sediment metagenome | biome: marine neritic benthic zone biome [ENVO:01000025]; feature: sediment [ENVO:00002007]; material: shallow marine sediment [ENVO:03000034] sea grass bed [ENVO_01000059] ... | reverse complement strand
GTCTTGCCCGCGCCGTTGGGACCCAAGAGACCGTAGATCTGTCCCTCGAACGCGTCGAAAGTCAGGCCCGACAAGGCAACCACCTGTCCGCGACGAAGATCGGCGTAGGTTTTCGTGAGCTCGCGGACGTGAATCATGAACAGGGGCTGTATCGAACGCGGTGCGAAAGGGGCCTGTCGGCGCCGGCAATTTTCTCGCTGTCAGCACCGTTATTACACCAGCTTACCCGACGCCCCCTGGGCTTGGTACATGAAACTTGACTACGTTCAATCGCCCTTCGGTATCCGGCGTCTCCAATCCCGCCAATCGCTAAAAGTAGGCGGCGGGCTCATCGATGGCCCACTCGGTCTTGCCCTCTCAGCACTGCCGCTTGTAGCAGTCGTACCAACTGAATTGCCCAACCCACGAAGAATTGGCGCGCTCTTTCCGACTCGCGGTCAAGAACGGGCGTCGATCTTTGACTGCCTAGGTCAGTGACGTATCCTTTACCATCCTATAGAAACACATGTTCTCTGCGTTACGCCATTCGGCAAAACGACTTATCAACCGCAGAGAACAACGGGCGGCAATAGATCCACTTCGGATCACCCAACATAACACGGGTTTCGTTGCACAGCTGCGTTAACACCATTGATGCTACAGCTTTGAGGAAGTTCAGATGTGCAAGTTTCACTTTGCGGTGGTGACCGCTGCGCTCATGCTCGGATCCGCTTCACCGGCATCCGCCGGGTGGACTCTCCTGCAGGACACGTTCAATACGTCCGGTTCAGTCAACGACGACCTAGCGCTGCGTCAGGCGGGTTCGCTGATCGGCGCAACACCTTACCAGAATGACAACTTTCTGACGCTCGGGACGAACAGCATCTTCTTTAACAGCACGCTCCTCCTTAACAACGGCGTCGGTGGTTCATCCCAAGCAACCATCTTGCATGACTTCACCGATCCACTCATTCTGCTGGAAGAGGGCTTCACCGTATCTTTTATCTTCGATCCCGACACCACTTCGGCGAGTTCCTCGAGTAACTACTTCGCCATCGCGTTGGGCCAACGGGGATCGACTGCGGGAACTGGCTTTCCCGAAGCCGATTCGTCGACAGACTTCGGCGTTCGACTCGCGGGGAATGGTACCTTCTTCGTCACACGTGGCGGATCGGCGTCCGGAGTCTTTGACGCCAGCCCCGCGACGAACAAGGTCTATCAGTTTGATCTTGCTGTGTCGACGACTTCGTTTGCCGCCGGCAACACGGCAGACATTTCATTATTGATCGATAACACGCCGGTCGACATTAACGGAGCGGCCGCCGGAACCGACTTGACGATCACGTGGGATAGCGAGGGCGAAAACTACATCTCGCTCATCAGCGGCGGCTCAAGCAGCCTGCTCGACAACCTCAGCGTCGAGTTGATTCCCGAACCCAGTTCCAGTGGTCTCTTTGTCATTGGAATGATTGGCGTGATCGCCTTGCGACGCCGTTTGACTTCGCGATAAGCCCAAGCCCGCTCGGCGGCGAAAAGGGGTCAGGGAAAAAGGGGTCAGGCTTCTTTTATCAGGCCAGGCTCAACGGGCCGGCCTTAGCACAGCCCAGGGCAAACCGACGCGTCCGGCGGCGGCGCCGCCCTGGGTATGCGTCGCCAAAAAAATCACGTGTTACCCCAACGAAGCCCTGTCGAACCATGAGGGGAAAAGAAGCCTGACCCCTTTTTGTTCGGTACCCTACGGCAGCAACGATCGCAGCCAGTTCCGTACCGGCTGGTCTTTTGCGTAGATCATCGGCGAACCGTAGATGCTGGTGCCGTAGTAGTACCTGCTGCCCGCTGTCGAGCCCGAACGATAACCCGCCGTCGTCACGGGGTAGCTTCTTGCGCCATCGTATCGTGGCCAGCTTGCTGCGTTCGAGTAAGCGTAGGCATTCTGCTGCGCCGGAACGGCGGATCCAAATTGAACAGGCGTGTTGTACTGGACTGGTGGACGGTATTGGAGCGGCGCTCGGTTCTGGACTGGTGGACGGTATTGGACCGGAGCGCGGTTCTGGACTTGAGCACCGTATTGAGCTGCTGTCGGTGGGCTGGGATTGACATAAGGTACGCTGTAAACCGAGCGTGCGTTGTAAGTCGGCGGACGTGCGGTCGCCGCGCTTGTCGTAGTTCGGGTGGGCGAGCGCACCGTCGACGCTTGATAACCACCCGCAGAATTCGTCGCGTAGCGCATCGGCTGGCTTGATCGCGTCACGGTCGTGTATGGATTCACCGCTGCCGGAGACCTCGACCAATCGTCACCCTCCACTGCCGTGCGTGATGTCCGCCGGTAACGGTCTCGATATCGATCATGTCGGCAGCGACCGGCACGCGGCCCCGTCCGGTCTTCGCCAATCAATCGCCACGACTCATCAAACTTGTCGGGCGAGTAATTGCTCTGTGCCAGCCCGACCTGTTGCGCAACGAGCACCAATGACAAGCAGGTAACCGATAGAAAAACTCGCTTCGCCATCATTCCTCTCCTTTTTGACTGCATTTCATCCGATCCATGTCGAATCGACTTGCAGATCTCATCGCAAGCGGGATGCCAAATCGAACCAACGTTCGAGTGACCGTCGAAGAGACCGGTTTTGCGCGGCAAACAGCAACACGGGAGAGCTAGCTGTCGTCAGGATGACTTGGAGTGAGACAAGTCTACTGGATCGATTGCCAATATTCCGCTGGCCGAAGCCCAAGCCAAGGCGTTAGCAGTGGAGCGACGACCGTGACGCGTTGACGACTCTTTGGGTGCACAAAACCCAACACACGGGCGTGCAATGCTATCCAGCGATCACGCGGTTCCTGGACACTTGGCCCAAACTCGGTCGTTGCACCGTAATCGTGATCACCCAAGATTGGATAGCCACGGGTGGAACATTGCAGGCGAATCTGATGCGTACGTCCAGTCTCCAATTGGATCTGCAACCAAGTCCCAAAGTCGTCACGTCTGAGCACTTCGAAATTCAGTACGGCGAGTCTGGCATCGGGATGATCTTGCGGAACGATCTCGGACCGCGCAACGTCGGGAATTTTCCGCATGTAGTCCACCCAACGGCCACGTTCCGACGTGAAATGCCCCTGCACAAGAGCCCAGTAAACCTTAGCGACCGTGCGACCCTGAAATTGTTCCGACAGACGACGTGTCGCACGCGAATTTCGGGCGAATACAATTGCCCCGGACGTAGGGCGATCAAGCCGATGTGGGCGACCCAAGTAGATGTTGCCCTGATTCGATTCGCGTCGCTTCAGAAATGCCCTGACTTGATCCTCCAAACTATCGATGCCAGGTGGCGACTCTGAAAGAATACCCCCCGGCTTGTTAAACACAAGGCACGGGTGTTCCTCCCACAGTAGGTTGATCTGGTCACCGTGTTCGCTCATGCGTCGAGTCCGCGCAAAGCACGACCGCCAGCAACTAGACAAACTTGCCGTCGCGGCGTGAGCGGCCAGGTTAATCGGTTTCGCTCTTCGATTGCGAAGTTACACCTGCGGACTCCGCACAACAAATGGCTCACGATAATCGCGTGTGAGCATGCTGTTTGCCGCCTTGCTACGCGTGAACACTTCCGTGGTGGCGTCGAACTCTAGATTCGGTCCAAGTCGAAGCCGTGCTGCGTCGGTGTCGACCGAATTTAGACCTAAGTGATCGACGGTTCGCTTCAGCGTGGCTTTGGTGTCCTCGGCAACCTTGAGGTCATCCAGTCGCGAGGCCAGCTCGCTCGAACTGATCTCCTCACTCAATCGATAAGAGATATTTCCCAGATGGCACAATGCACTCGAAAGGTGACCCTCAAGAATATCAGCATTCAAATCTTGATGTTTTCGACTTCGCACGGCGTCGACGAAGTTGGCATAGTGGTCGCCCCCCTCGTTGAAGTCGCGAATCTTATTTCCACTCAAGTCGAACGCCGCGCCGCTGTGATACGACGTCATGACGACATAGCCATCAGCGCCCTCGAAGATCACACCCACCTTAGCCCCACGATAAGGGGCGGTCGACAAACCGCGCACTTCAAACACCAACGACTTATCCCCGTAGGTGTGAACAACGACTTGTGTGTTGGCGGTATCCCCGGCATCTTCATAGCCGAATCGTCCACCGTAGCTGAAGACCGAATCACTCAGACGATCGACACCTAGGCCCCAGCGAGCCAAATCCATCTGATGAATGCCCTGGTTGCCCAGATCCCCGTTGCCGTAGGGCCACTGCCAGTGCCAATCGTAGTGGAATCGCTTGCGCGTCACGGGCTGCATTTGGGCCGGGCCTAACCAAAGGCTGTAATCGACACTGGATGGCACCGAGTACTCGCCGCGATCACCGATCGAAGCTCGCCCTTTGTAGCAGAGTCCCCGCGCGACCTTCACATCGCCAATGCCACCAGAGTGGACAAATTCCATTGCCTGTTGCATACCAGGATTTGAACGACACTGCGTACCTGTCTGGCAGATCTTGCCTTCCTGGCGAGCGACATCCACAATCACGCGTCCTTCGAACACATTGTGACTGACGGGCTTTTCCAGGTAGACATCCTTACCGGCCTGCATGGCCCAGATGGCGCCCAAAGCGTGCCAGTGGTTTGGCGTCGCAATGGTGACGATGTCAATTGAGTCGTCTTCAAGCAATTTGCGGACATCTTGAACGAACTTGGGCTGATGCTGTTGCCTGGCCGCGACTTTTTCAACTTGCGATTGACCAATGTTGGCGTCGGCATCGCAGATGTGCGTCACATCGCAGTCACTCCGCCTGACGAACGCATCCAAATGCGACTTTCCGCGACCGTTGACCCCGACCACTGCCACGCTCAGTTTATCGACCGGGCTGGTCGACTCAGTGTTTTCCTCGGCCCTTACTCGAACTGTCGAGCCAGCGGCGACGGCCGCCGCCGTGGCGAACATCGAGTCTTCGAGGAATTGTCGTCGGTTGCGTCGTGTCATTTTGCACTCCTAGAGAAAAGCGGATCGGGACCAGTTGGCCGCAAATTGTAGAAGGCAGGCGCCTGATGGATGGTGTTACGGCGGGTAGCCCATATCCTAGCAAAAGAGAGCCAGAGATCCACTCGAAAAGGCCGCCGTTCAGCCGGAGTGAGCAATTAAGCGGCTTGCCGCCCACGGCATCAACCGATCGAACCAAACCATCAGCTTGCCACTCAACGGAAGGATCAACTCGCGACGACCGCGAGTCATGGCCCGCGTAATCTGCTTCGCGACAGCGTCTGGAGTCATGGCCAATGGACTGGAAGTCGCCGTGCCCTGCTTCTCCACCAGCCTTTCCATAAACTCGCTTTGCGTCGTACTCGGGCTGATTAGCAGCACGTCGATTCCCTCACCCAGCAATTCACAACGCAAGGCGTCGTTGAAGCCATGAAGCGCGAACTTGCTTGCGCAATACTCACTCTTCTTGGGAACCGCATAATGACCTAGCACGGAGCCAGTGTTGACGATTAATGGCCGCGGGCTCTTCTTCAAATGCGGCAAACAAGACCGAATCAACTCGACCGGTGCAAAGAAGTTCACTTCCATGATTTGTCGAAGCCGATCGCTACTGGCCGTTGCAAAAGGACCAATAGCACCGATACCGGCGTTGTTGATTAGCACATCGAGTCCACCCAATTGATCGTCGACGATCTCCAAGAGGCGACGATGCGTATCGGGCTGGGTGATGTCTCCGTCGACCCAAGATGCATGTCCACCGAGCTGCTGTACCTGGTCTGTCAGCTGCTCAAGCCGTTCCTTCCGACGAGCCGTCAGAAGCAAGTGTCCCCGATACGGAGCAAGCCGCATCGCTAAAGCTTTACCGATGCCGCTTGATGCACCTGTTAACAGAATGCGTGAACCAGTAAGATTCCGTCGAGCCATGCAGGTCAGGCCACATCCTCAATGGCCGCATCCTTTACGCTTTCGTTCACGTCCTCGGAAAGGCCTTGCGTCACTTGGTGGTCTCGAATCTCGACATCTGCCTCGTTAATCCTGCCTAGAAACTTTTGCGGCAAGCGACAGTGGATGGTGACGCGAGTGCCGTTATAACTGCGAGACAGGATTTCGCCGTTGGCGGCTAGATAAGCCATCAGCCGTCCGTTGTCGACCTTCATCTCGACGTCGACATCGCGAAACGCGTGACTTAAAGCGTCGCTCACCGCGTGAGCCAACTTTTCCAAGCCCTCTCCCGTGGCCGCACTGACCGGAACCGCGTTTGGGTATCGACCCAGGATTCGTTCCAAGCGAGCTGGCGTTGGAATCGCATCGACCTTGTTGATCACCAGCAGCGTTTCCTTCTCTTCAATATCCAGCTCTTGCAAGACGCTGAACACCGCCGAGATTTGCTCAAGCACGGCGGGGTTTGACGCATCGCAGACGTGCAAAAGCAGATCGGTTTGCCGCGCCTCTTCCAAGGTCGCTTTAAAGCTGGCGATCAGACGGTGCGGCAGATTGCGGATGAATCCAACGGTATCACTCAGCAGAACCGGCCCCCAATGCGGGAGCTGCCAACGCCGTGTGCGCGTGTCGAGCGTGGCGAATAGCTGGTCTGCCGCCTTGACGTCCGCGCCGGTTAGGGCATTCATCAACGTACTCTTGCCAGCGTTCGTATAGCCCACAAGCGAGACGGTCATGTGCCCATCCCGCGCCGCCACCTGCCGTTCGCGTCGGCTCTCAATCTTATTCAGCTGAGAACGCAGGTCATGGATTCTCTTTTCAACCAGTCGTCGGTCAACTTCCAACTGCTTTTCACCCGGCCCACGCATGCCAACTCCCATCTTCAGACGCGAGAGGTGAGTCCACATTCGCTTTAAGCGCGGCAACGAATATTCGAGCTGAGCAAGCTCGACAGCCAGTCGAGACTCGTAGGTCTGGGCATGTGACGCGAAGATATCGAGGATCAGCTCGGTTCGATCGATCACCTTGACGTTCGTCGCCTTCTCCAGCGAGCGGGTTTGTGCAGGCGTTAGATCGTTGTCGAACACGATCACGTCGGCATCGGTAGACTCGGCCAGCAAACGCAGTTCGTCTACCTTTCCTTTGCCAAGATAGTAGTTGCTATCGGGCTGGTCACGACGTTGAGTCAACATGCCGGCGGTTCGGCATCCAGCCGTGTCAGCCAACCCCTGGAGCTCCGTCAGATCGTGAGATGTTTGATTGTGTTGCGAGAGAATCACACCTACCAGAATGGCAGACTCACTGACCAGACTTTGCGTACGGTCTATTTCTGTCACGTTGTGAAACGTCCTCCCCTTGGTGTGAGACGACCAGCCCTCACCTTGCAGTGCAAACGCAATTGAGACTTGCGCGTCAAGGTTTGCCACAGTTTCCCTATTCTATTCTACCGTGACTGCGCTACCAACCCAGTCTTTGCGGCTTGATTGGCGGCAGAAATTGGCGTCTGGCCGCAGTGTTTCACGCAAGAATCTGTTTATAAGGCCGACACACGATTTCACAATAAAGTTCACCCTCTACGGCTCGGATCTGGATCAGCAGCAACCGCCGGCGCGCCGCACGACTCATTGTCTAGGTGGGGCGCAGCAATTCGGGAAGAGACATCCGCCATTGGTCAAACAAAGGACGATGAAGACGGATATCGTTGTTGCGTCCGGCCTGCAGCCGTGCCAGGTCTTCATCCTCCAATCGCGAGAACCACTGGATGTCGGTCAGCGGCTTTGCGTCCATTGGACCACCGCCCGCGGCAACTTCTGCCCAATAATAAATGCGATCGCCCGACGACAATCTTGCGATCACGCGGCAATCCAACCAACCCAGCACATCGCTCAATCGTGGCGCACCGGTCACTCCAACGGTCCAGCCAACTCCCTCAAGTTTGTCGATGTCACGTCCTGACTTTGTCGCGAACCTGACAGCCATCGCGGCGTGTCTTTCTGCTATCAGATGCAGACTGAACGCACCACTTGCGTCCACCAACTCACGAGTAAAGTGATTTACCGCGAGGCTGATGACCATGATTCCAGGATCGAGATCGAGCGAGGCCTGCATGACCCAGGTCGCGACCAAGCCGCCGCGTCGATCACCATCGGCCGCCGTGACGATCCAGAGATCATGGTGCAAACTCTGAAGGACACTTCCAATTGCTTCTGACGACGCGTCGTCCATCTGCGATTCCTTTTCTCGGGCTCCCGAAAACGGCCATGATTGAGACTTCTTGCACAACCCGCTGTTGTACCAAATGCCCTTCTCGATGATCATGGGTTGTCTCCGATAGGAGTGTCGGGCCTTGGCAGGCCGCGGCGTGGAGAATGGTCTTACGACAAGTCCGCTTAGAGCTCGTAGCATGTGGAATTATCACGCGACGATATCAATTCTGATCACGGCGTTTGTATTCATAACGCTGCAGTTCCGCCGCGGCGCGCCGGTCGACCTATTGTTTTTGGGAGCCCTGATCGGAGTGACGGTCACGGGCGTCATTGAGCCGAGTCAAGCCATCGCCGGCTTTGCGAATCCGGCTGTGATAACGATTGGTGCGCTGCTCACGGTATCGGCTGGGCTTCAGTCATCCGGTGTGCTGGACTGGGTTGGCAACAAGTTGCTGGGAACGGCGGTCGACGAGAAACAAGCGATGCGCCGGCTTTCCGTGACGCTGGTTGGTACGTCCGTCTTTCTACTCAACACCGCCTTGGTTGCAATGATGGTACCGGTGGTCGTCGAGTGGTGCCGAAAGCGCGGAGTCTCTCCGTCGCGAGTTCTCATCCCCGTCAGTTACTTCGCCATTCTGGGCGGCGTTTGCTCCTTGATCGGCACAAGTACGACGTTGATTGTCAACGCCATGCTCAAGGACGATCAGCTGGCATTGGTTTCCACTGCTTCTGCGAGCGACGGCGGTATCTCGGCGGCCGAATTCGCTGCGGGCGTGGCACCGATGACTCTGTTTGAAATTGGGCGAGTCGGACTTCCTTGTGCCCTGATCGGGTCGGTTGTCTTGCTCACCCTCGGACGAAGGCTCCTGCCGAATCGAACCGAGCTAGTCGAAGATCTTGCCGAAAAGAGACGCGAGTATCTGGTCGAAATGCTCGTGACTCCCGATTGCCGCTTGATCGGTCAAACCGTTGAAGCGGCGGGGCTGAGAAAGTTGCCCGGGTTGTTTCTGATCGAAATCGATCGCGACGGCGATATCCTCACTCCGGTCTCGCCTGAAAATGTGATTCGGCGTGGGGACCGGCTCGTTTTCGTTGGTGTCGTTGGAACGATCGTCGACCTGGAGAAGTTCGCCGGCCTCGTTCCGGCAGCCGAGTCGGTTTACAGCGACCAGTTGGCACGAGACCATCGTCGCAATCTGTTCGAGGCGGTGCTGTCGCGTTCTTCGCCACTGATTGGAACGACGGTCAAGGCCGCGAATTTCCGACGACGGTACAACGCAGCCGTTGTCGCCGTACATCGAGATGGTGAACGCCTGAGCCGGAAGATCGGCGATATTCGGCTCGAGCCAGGTGACACGATTCTACTGCAGACGCGAGATGACTTCGCGGCCCAGCACCGCAACAGTCCGCACTTCTACCTTGTGAGCGGTGTCGAAGGCTACTCGCCGCGGCGCCATGATCGAGCACTAACGGCGGGACTCTTGGGACTATTCCTCGTCCTGTGGTTGGTGGTGATGAACCTTGAAACGATGCGCAATCAGTTTCCGATGCTTCGCGATTCTGCCATGCCGGCGGTCGCCGGAATTACCATCGCGGGATTGATGATCGTTACGCGATGTGTGTCGGTAGCGGACGCTCGCGCCGCGTTGAACCTGCAAGTTCTGTTGACCATCGTCGGAGCCTTGGGGTTGGGCGAGGCTCTCAAAGAAAGTGGCGCTGCGCGCGACATTGCAACGTTGATCGTATTCGGCCTGGGAGATAACCCGACGGTCCTGCTGATCGCTATCTATATCCTCGCCTTGCTGTTCACCGAACTGATCACCAACAACGCGGTCGCTACCATCCTTTTACCGCTGGCGATCAGCGTCGCCGCTCAGGCTCAGCTCAATCCCAGGCCCTTTGTGATGGCGATCGCGCTGGCGGCATCACTGTCGTTTCTGACGCCTATTGGATACCAAACCAACCTGATGGTCATGGGCCCAGGTGGGTATCGACCAAGGGACTTCCTGCGTGTAGGTCTGCCGGTGGCGATCGCGGTCACCACAACGGCGATCATCCTAATTCCATGGCATTGGCCGTTCTAAGAGCGCCTTAGCGGAAGTCGGGAAGGGCCCGCATCCAAGGCGGAAGTCGACCACCGCGTCGGAGTGCCGAATCACGACGCTGCTGTTTGATCCGTTCGATTTCACTCGCAACATCGCCTCGCAAGTCGTTAAGATCTGGGTCACGAGGATCTGGGTCACGAGTATTCCTATCGCGAGTATTCCTATCGCGAGTATTCCTGTCGCGAGAATCTCTGTCACGAACGTCCGGTTCACGGATGTCGCCTTCGCGAGCGGTCTCGCCGAACCGTCGGGGCTCTTTCTCGCCGGCAACGCTGATGCGCACTTCGCCTACGTTTCTACCGCCCTGCCCGTCATTAATCACGTACGAGAATTGATCGAGTCCTTCGTATCCTTCCGTCGCACGATAGGTGAAGGAGCCATCCTGATTCAAACGGACGCTTCCATGAGATGGTGCGCGTAACAAGCGAGCACGTAGTGCGTCGCCATCGGCGTCACCGTCGTTAGCCAGCACTCCAATCTCCGGAGTGACACGCAGCACGCGACCCTCTTGAAGCACGTAGCGATCTTCGACGGCTCGCGGATCATCGTTTTCTGGTAACACGCGCAGTTGAACCGTAACCGCTTCCGACCGGCTATTTCCATCGGTCACGAAGTATTCGAATCGATCCGTGCCGTGAAAATTGCGATGCGGTCGATAAATTAGATTACCGTCCGCGCCACGCCCTAGATTCCCATGCGAAGGTTGAGCAAGAGTGACAACTCGCAATGAGTCACCCTCGGGGTCTCGGTCGTTCCTCGTCAGGTCATTCGCGGTAATCAGCAGCGGCGTATCTTCTCGTGTTCTGAGCACGTCAGTCGCTGCAGCTGGGCGGTCATTGACGGGCACTACATTCATAACAACCAGAGCTGCGTTGGATACTTCCTCACCATCGCTCACTCGATATCGAAACGTGTCGGTGCCTTCGTAGTTCGCTCGCGGTGTGTAGATCAGCTCGCCATCTTCCGAGACCTCAACCCTGCCATGCTGCGGTGACACAACGATTTGAAGTGACAACGCATCACCGTCCACGTCGACATCGTTGGCGATCAATTCCTCTATTTCGATCTTTCGGGCGGTATCCTCGATTGCGTTGAAGCGATCGTTCTGGGCGACGGGAGCATCGTTTGCCGCCGCCACAACGATCTCAACATTGGCCACATTGGAGTCCGCGTCGCCATCGCTCGCGAAATACGTAAACTGATCAACACCGTGAAAGTCCGTATTGGGTACGTAGCGAAGCAATCCGTTGGGTAGCCTCGTGAGCGTGCCATGATCCGGTTGACTGAACCGCGGAATCGACAAGGGCTCCGAGTCGCTGTCGTTCTGCAACAATTCACTCTCGTTCACCAAGAGTGGCGTGTCTTCGACAGCCGCAAGTGTGTCGTCATTTGCGACCGGAGCATCATTACTCGTGTCGTCATTCGGCGGCTCTGGAACAACATCGGGCGTCGCAGTCACGTTGACGGTGAATGAACCAGATGGACCATTCAGTGTACCCGTGAAGTCTTCCAACGCTCGCCACCACTCCTGTTGGATATGGTGGTCGCCAGTATATATCTGAGGCTCGTAAATGATCACACCATCGGCCAATGGTCGGATGACTTCCAATTGCCAACGGAAGAACTCGTACTCCAAGGGCTGAATCGATGTGCCACGCAAACTTGGTGATAGGTAAGGATAAACCGACTTGCCGTACTCACGAGCCTCAGCGATGTTCTGCTCAGCGTAGATCTTCCAGTTCAATACGTTGGGATCATGCTGAACGCTCGAAAAGTCCGTTGCTCCGGCATAGATTCGCCCGGAGAAGTCTTCATCGAAGTCAATCGGCGTGCCGCCCTCGGTAAGAGCAAGCTGGAATGTCCTCCCGCTGGCGTTGACGACGTGGTAAGTCTTTAGCTTTTGTAGACCATTGTCTAATGTCGCATCGCTTGACAGATGAAACTTCACAGTTTTCACATCTTCGAACGACGGACCATCAATGGCGATGGTATTACTATTGGCATTCAGGGTTGCCACACGCCAGATCGGGGCATCGTTATCAGTATTGCCTCGACGAAACGCGTACAAGTGCGGGTTGATCCCGTCAACCAAGTCAGCGACCGTTTGACCGCTAAACTCTTCACTCACCTGCTCGGTTCGAAACAGCGCGTTCCTAGCTTGCCAACTGTTGAAGGAGGTTTCAAATCGAGTGGCATGCTCGGTGTACCAGCTCGTGATGTCGAGCGACTCATGCAGTTGAGCGGTCTCCCAGTTAACCGGGGCGTACCACTGCGTCTCCGGCATGATGCGGTAGACACCAATATCCAAATCAGGACGTTGTTGCTTCACGTAGTTGAAAAGTTCTGCGAAGCGATCTCGGCCCTCCGGTGAATTGTCGTAGTACGAATTCTCGATGTTGAAGACGTGATAGTGCGCCGGGTCCGCCGTGGCCAAGTAGCGGTCCAGCTTTGCAAAGTTGACGTAGTCGAAACGATATTCGCCATCGACTCGATCATGGAATCGTCCACTCGTCCACAGTTCGGAATGCCGCAGACCCAGGTGAGTCGTCTCTGGATCGGATTGGCCTTGACCAAAGATCTGATCGTGGATCGTAAAACCATCGCTCGAGAGGCCGACCGATAGCCCACCGGAGTCCGTTGCGAGGATCGTGAGATCGGCCGATCCTGTTCGGCCGTCGGCGTAATCTAATATGAGGCGACCTTGCTCGTGATCGATCCGAACGGAATCAAATAAGCCGGGGTTCGTATTCTCGGCGATCGAATACGTGAGCCCCTCGCTGCCGTCTTCTGCATCATCAAACGCAGAGAACAGATCAATCACGGTACGCCCCACATCGGTCTGGACTGACACATCCAACAGACCGGTCGTGGATGGAGAATCATTCAGCGGACGCACTGAAATCTGTACCGGGAGCGACTCGGACTGTCCGGACGCATTGGTGGCATGAAGCGTGAGGCTCGCCTGTCCGAATCGATCTTCGGCGTATTCCAGCGAAAGATTACCGTCTTGCCGAAGTGTCTTGTCGGCAAAGAGGTTATCGCCGGTCTCGGTCACCAGCGAATAGTCGGTTTGCTGATTACCGTCATCGACCGAGAAGTACTGACTCAGATCGAGATTCGTATCGGGTGCGTCTTCCGCAACATCGATTTGCACGGCGTCTAGCAACAGTGGCGTTGCACTATACAGCGTGCGACACTCGAGTGCTTGCGCATCGATACTCTGCTCGGCCAAGCCTGGTCGTTCACGGCGGCAACCGATCACCCGACCGAGCCACCGAGGGGTCTGCCCATCTAGCGCGTCATTCTGCATTTTGCGTGTTGTCCCCGAGCCAAAGCGCACACAGCATCTGCATTGATGTTCGTGTGAAAGACGTGCAACCGCAGCTTTGACTTAGAGAAGAATCATCCTGCCCCTGTTCCATTACAAAGTCTAGTACGCTTTCCTCACGACAGCGGCGCATCACTTGCATTTGCTGTTCTTCATGTTCGGCCCGTATTCTCAAATGTGCCCATCAGTGTGGTCGAAGACCCGCTGGCGTCACTGCTTGGGGCGGTGGTTTAGACTTCGGCGCAGCCGACCGGACTCGCTCAAACAACTCGGATTGCGTAAGGTTGTTTAGGTGGGTCCGAATATGGGGAATCGAACGATCTCAGGGACAGTCATCATGAATCACTATCTGTTTGTGTGCATGGCTGCGGCAATTGCTAGCGCCTTCGTGGCAAGCACCCACGTCAATGGTCAAGTCCGCGGCGAGGCACGAACTCAAGTCCGCGGGCGAGAGGGAACGGTACCTCCACGCCCCATCCGTCCCCCGGCTATCCGAGAAAGAACGGCTACCTCGCCGTCGTCCTTTCGATTCGATGGTACGCCCGAGCCCCCCGAACTGGCGGATGCAGAACTATTCACTCCGGAAGAGCAACGCAACATCGCAGTCTACGAGCGAACGAATCGTAGCGTCGTCAACATCATGACTCGAACGGTTCGCCCTGACTTCATGTTTCATATCGAAGTCGCTGAGGGATCGGGATCCGGCTCGATCTTGGACACTCGTGGACACATTCTGACGAATCTACACGTTATCGAAGGCGCACGTGAAATTCGCGTCACTCTTCACACTGGTGCTGTCTACGAAGCAAGCTTCGTAGGTGAAGACCCCTTAAACGATATCGCCGTGCTGAAGATCGACGCCCCACAGGCGGATTTGTACCCAGTGGCGCTTGGAGATGCGACGGGATTGCGCGTCGGGCAAAGGATCTATGCGCTCGGCAATCCATTTGGCCTTGAAAGAACACTAACGACCGGCATCATCTCGAGCCTCAACCGCACTCTCCCTTCTCGTAACGAGAGAAAAATGAAGTCGATCATTCAGATTGACGCTGCTTTGAATCGTGGCAATTCAGGAGGACCTCTACTGAATAGTCGCGGACAATTGATCGGAATGAATACGGCCATCGCCAGTACGACCGGTGAGAACACGGGGGTCGGATTTGCGATTCCGGTGAGTACGATTCGACGCGTCATCCCGCAGTTGATTCAAAATGGTCGCGTCGTTCGGCCAGATATCGGCATTGTCGCCGTACACACCGATCGTGGCCTCGTCATCGGTCGATTGACACGCGGCGGACCGGGTGAAAGAGCTGGACTGCAAGGCTTCCGGTTAATTCGAGAACAGATGCAACGCGGCCCTTACCTCTACGAACGCACTCGGGTTGATCAGTCAAGTGCGGACGCCATCCTCGCCGTCGACGGGCAACCTGTGCAATCGCGAGACGATTTCCATACCGCGATCGAACGCAAGAAGCCAGGCGAGGATGCAACGCTGACGATCAGCCGACAAGGAAAGACGCGAGACGTGAAGATCCGGCTTGAACCAACCCGCTAGTGGATTGCTCTGACGGTCGATCCGGCGACCGCAGTGTGCGCGTCTAATAGGCCGCCGCTTTCAGCCGGATGCCATCCGGCCAGGTGGCGCCCTGCCCGATCCAAGCGCGGACTTTCGCCTGCTGCTCTTGGGTCAACGCCGGGAACTTTTCCCGAGAATCAAGCGGTGGCATCTCGAGTTCATCCACTCCTCCCGAAATGAAGGCAAAAAGCTGACTTGAGGAGATGTCGCCGGCAACGATGGCCGGCAATCCGCTTTCTCCGCCTCGCAGCAACGACTGGCGATCGGTCATGCGATATCCTGCCTGAGCTTCGCTGCCACTGTGACAGCCGACGCACGATCGCTCGAGCAAGGGCTTGATGTCGTCAACGAAGTCGATCTTGCCGATTTGGCCGCCCCCCGCTGCCGATTTCGGCGTGGACGCAACGCTAACTGGTTCGACGTTTCCAGTCGATGTCTTGTCCGGGGCGGATTTCTGCCACCCGACAACGTTCGTGCGCGGTTCGAGCGCCAACGTCATCGCCATGACGGCCCAGGCAGTCGCCGGAGCCGACACCCACTGATCACGACCAAAGGGGAACTCACTATCGAAGGGAGGCTGAAACGGAAAGGCACGTCCTTTGACAAACCATGAGCCATCGTCAAACTGAGTGCTCAACAAGAACTCGAGTCCGCGTTGATAAGCAGAGTCAGACGCTGACAGCGTGCCGGCAATTCGCAAAGCGACCAACGATTGAGAGGTTGCCCAAGCGTCGCTCTTCAAACCGGGTAATTGAGCCCAACCGCCGTCGTCACGCTGTTGTTCAAGCAAGGCCATCGTGAGCTGAGAAAGATCGTGTGTCCTTTCACCCGCCCACGCCAGCCCCAAGATCTGAAACACTTGTTCTTGATGATAACGGGCTGGTGTGTTCCTTATCCAACGAGCGGCTCGTTCTACCCGTTGTTCGAACTCTTTGGCTCGACCCGGTAGCGGATACAGTTGCAATGACCTCATTGCCAGAGTTGTGGCGACGAGGTCGGCGCCGCCAAGCGGAGGGCGCATCATGCCCGAAGTCCAATGTCCATCGGGATGTTGCATCGCAGCTAGATACCAAACCGAGGCTTCGGTTATCTCGTCCGCCGGATATCCGAGTGCCGAAAACGACCATAGACCGTACCCCAGAAAACGCGGAACTACGGGCACAGGTCGATCCATTTGATAAGCGCGTTCACGGAACCGTTCCCAGGCTCGCGTCTGTCGATCGATCATTTTCTGAGCCGAGGCCTGATCGACCTGAATTCCACGATCCCGAGCCCAGCCGACCGCGACTGCCGGCAGATTCTGATGATGACACGAGACGCAACTGCGACGCTCTTTGAGAAACACGTCTGAACTGTGCTGTAGCAAGCGCAAACTCTTCGCAATGGCCTGCGTGAGCAGTTGCTGCTGATTGCCAGCGTGCAGATTAATGCTGCGATCCGGAATCGTCGGTTGCTCTTCGTCAGTCGCGGACGCACCGGCTTGGCCAAGTAGATCGATCAACTCCTTGTGTCCGCGACGATGTGCCCAGGTCAGTGCCGACTCGCCGTACTGATTCTCCGCGGATGGATCGACGTCGCGCTGAAGCATCATCTTTGCCACGGACGTATCGCCCTGTTCGTTGTACGCCGCCAACACGATTGGGGGCACTTTGCCGTCTGAGGTCAAACGTGACAGGCTTGCTCCATATCGAATTAGGCGTCGCGCTATCTCTGGCTTTTGCGCTAGCAAAGCTCGATTCAACGCATCACCAGCATCCCTCTTGTCGAACCGTGAATGCTGTTCCGCGTGCTTTAGCAGTACCTCGCAAACATCGGCGTGTCCTTGACGAGCGGCCAGCTCAAGCAACGACAGAGACGCGCCGAAGTGATTTCCAATCCTCTCTTGTTCCATACCGGCTTCAAGTAGAAGCTCAACGGTCTGCGGATCGCCGGCCAACACGGCGACGGTCAAGGCCGTAGATCCGGTCTTTCGCGCTGTTAGTTCGGCTCCGGCGGCGAGCAACTCACGAACGGTCGCCGAATTACCGGGGTGTCCGGCCGCAACAAACAAGGGAGTCCGACCGATGGCGGATCGCGCATTGATGTTCGGCTTATGCTGCAGTAGGTGTCGTACTTTCTGTTCATCACCGGCGGCCCACAGCAACGCCGTTATTCCGCGATCGTTGACGGCCTTGGGATCGGCTCCATATTGCAGCAGCCAATGCAGACACTCCGCGGAACCATCACGTGCCGCAATCATCAGAGCCGTCGTGCCATCCGCTGTCTGTAGATTCGCGGGTGTTCCCTGTCGAAGAAGAGAATCGACTAGCTCCAAGTCTCCTGACCGAATTGCGCGAAAGAGCGAGTGGTTCAACTCGGCCGCCGTAAGCAACGTCGGCAGAAGACAGATCCAACTGAGAACGACGCATCGCGTCAAATCGCGAACACTCACATTTCCATCCCCATGAGGCCCGATGAAGTCCACGCGAAAGCCATCTTAATCCGAGCTCGGGGCCAATGCCAAATCGCGTGTACGTCGAATCGGAAGATTCTCTGTCCGGTAGTTTGGAAAGGTGCTGTTCAGAAAGACCGTTGCCGGACAATGTTCGCATGGGACCCGCAAAACGGTCGGTTCATGAGGAGATGCGAGTTTGGGGGAAGTGGCCTAAGCGTCGGAGCGATCCTAGACTTCAACAATCTGGCCATCCGCTAGAAAGACGAGACGAGTGGTTATCTGATCGGCCCTGATCTGCAACATCCGCTGGACTCCACGGGCGTAGGCTTCCAGCTGGGGCCGGTAATGCGTTACCCGCGCCGTCAGATCGTCAGCGTTTCGAATGCCATCGGTCTTGAAGTCAATAATGTCAGCCCCGATCGGAATCTGTCCATCGTTGATCAGGACGAGCCGATCAATCGAGCCACACATGAGACGTTCTTCATCCGACACCATGACCGTTTGCTCGCAACAGACCGACAACTCGAGTTGGCGGCCATCAACAGTTCGCAGTCGGTCAGCGTACGAGCTTTGTGAAAGCAGCCGCCGAATGTCGGATCGTGAGATCATGCCGTGAAAACGTTCAAGCGATTGCTGGATATGCTGCTCGTCGGCGTCCATTCCCCGGACGACTTCCACAAGTTGATCGTCGGTGGGTGGCGTTAAATCGAGCCATTGGACCTGTTCAAAGAACGCGTGTATCAGTTCGCCTAGCTGCATTGCGGTGGCATTCGGCACGGTTAAGCGATCGGCCAATCGGACACGACCTCCGCCTTCCATGGACGATGGTTGGACGACAGTCTGAGAACGGGTAGTGTGGGGTTTGCGTGACGCCAACTGCACGCTTGTCGCCTTGCGTGGTGGTGACTTCGTGGTGGCTGACACCGGTTTGAGTTGCTGTTGCCAGTCTTGCTGGCCGGATTCGTAGACGAGTTGCTCCTCGGCTAACGATTGTCCTTCCGTGAGCGCGGCTCGAATCAGCCCGGCGCTCGTAAGCGGCATGCGGTTCTCTGATTTGCGAGATGGTGCGACAACCATTTGCATCGCGTGCTTCGCCCGTGTCATCGCGACGTACAACACGCACAATTCCTCGCGAGCTTTCGCAGAGAAGTACGAATCGAACATCTGTCGGTACCGAGCTGGCAGGAATTGGCGTAAGTCTTCTTCGGCGTAGCAACAGGCCAAATCAATCTCCTGCGTGGCTGCCGGCCGATGAACCACGCAACGTGGCGACTGGCCAAACAGGTTGCGATCCAAGTCTGGCAAAACAACGAAATCAAATTGCAGCCCCTTTGCCTGGTGGATCGTCATCACACGGACGGGGTCTTCGGACGGATCGGCCACTCGTTGATTGTGCACGTAGTCAACAAAGGCATCACATCGCATCGAAACACGACTCTGTTGTCGTTGACCAATCGTCCGTGGTCGTTCGATATCGCTCTGATACAGGTATCCGAGTTCAACCAACTGGCCCAGGCGGCGCCATTCGCGTTTGTCACAATATGGCTCAAGTTGCCTTGCCCATGTGAGCAACGAAGGGCCGTAGCCTTGATCTGCCAGCGACTCCCTCACGGCACGTGCCAGACGATCGGCTTGCGTATCGGATGTGTGATCATCCAAGCCGAGCGTCTGTCGCCAGGGTGATCGGCTCAAGTGATATCGAGCGACTGTGTCACCTGGATGATCGGCCAACGTGACGAGTGACAACACAAGTTGGACGGCGGCAGAATCGACAAGCGGATTGCCGCCCTCCTCACTTGCTGGAATGCCGGCCCGGTGAAGCTCGAAGATACATCGTCCGACACTCTCGTTGGTACGAACGAGGACCGCAACCGAGATATGGGGAGACTGACGGACAATCTCGCGGATACGATCAACCGCACAGCGCAGCGTCACCTGCGTTTGGTTCTCGCCTTCACTTGCTGCACGTGCTGTATGCAGAGTGACGTAACCAGGTAGATCAGCACGTGCGGTTTCGTGTTTTGGAAACCGTTCGACCCATTGGGAGACGGCTGACTCCGCTCGGCTGAGATTCGGATGCGCATCGAGGTTTTGGTTAAGCTGATTGACCGTTTCGATCACAGGCACCGAGGAACGGTAGCTGGTATCCAGGGTAAGATCAGACGTCGGACTCAACTCGTCGACGACTGCATCCAGCAATTCGGCATTGCCGCCACGCCAGCCGTAAATGGCCTGCTTCTGGTCGCCGACGCAGAGAAAAGAACCTTGGGCTTCGCGGGTCGTGTGCTCGGCGAACGGCCGGATGACCTGCCACTGGCTGAGCGACGTATCTTGAAATTCATCCAACAACAAGCTCTCAATCGAAGCGTCCAAGCGAAAAGCCAGATGCTGAAGGTGTGCGGCGTGTTGCAGGTTGGTGAGGTTCTTGGCCAAATCGTTAAACAGCAACAGCCGTCGGCTCAATTTCACTGCTTCAAAGTGCTTGTGGAATCGCGACAACACTTCGTAGGTACTCTCATTCTGCATCACGATCTGATTTCGCTGTTGGGCAACAGCGTGAGCGATGAGACGGTGGTAGGCCGGAATTACTTCGTGGGGAATGTCGATTCGATAGTATTTGTTGTCGCCACGCGCGACTTTGGAGGCGATGCCTTTCTTGATCAGATTCTTCCAGTCTCCTTTGTCGATACGACGGAGATCATCTGCGATCGCTTGCTGAATCCGACCGGAGGCAGAAGTCTGGTCGAGCTGCGCGATCGTTTCGCGAAGTTCCTGGTCACTCAGTGTTGGCTGTCTCGTGAGCGTGTGCCAGGCTGTCTTGGACGTTTCCACGAACAGGTCGTAGGACTCGGAGATCGTATCGCGAAGCAAATCATGGATACCGCGGCGAGCTTCGCCTTTGGTTAGCCAGTGCGTCAGCTGTATGATCGTCTGGTGGTCTTCGCTCTCGATGAACTCGGAGATCGCCAGATCGCGGAGCAATAGCTCTTCATGCTCATCGGCAATCTGCGACGTTGGTGGGAGGCCGAGTTCGAGACTCAATGACTGCGTGGCTTGAAGGAAGAAGGCATCCAGTGTCGAGATCCGCAGGCGGTGCAGGTCACGAGTGAGTTGGCGCAATGTGATTCGGCATTGTCGACATGTTAGTTGTGGCCGCTGAAGCTCCTCGGCCAGTTGTTGGCAACGAGCCTCAGAGGTGGCAGCGCTGGCCAGTCGACTCATCACCCGTTCCAGGATTTCACCAGCTGCCTTACGCGTGAAAGTCGTGGCTAGGATGTGGTCAGCGGGTTGGCCAGAAAGGACCAGCTGCAGAAATCGGCTGGACAACTGAAATGTTTTTCCAGTTCCGGCCGATGCACGGATCACGAGATGATTGTGAATAGACTGCTTCACTGGCTTGGTTGTAATGACGGTCATAGACTCACCACTGAATCCGTATTAGAGGCTGGTCCACTACCGAGCGTTTCAAGTCGTCGATCGAATACGTAGTCCTGACAGATGCCGGCCACGTCTTCGCTAAACAGCGGAGGTTCTTCCGTTGGAGGCCAGAATCTACCGGCCTGGATTTGCTGGACGACACGGATCGCCGCCTGATCGGCTAACTTCAATTCCTCGTCACTCCAATTCGCGCTATAGGACCCCGTCTTGCTGATATCACGCGGCAACAGGACGTAGCCCAGTTCAACGTCGCCTTCGCAGCCGAGGCTACTGGCGAGGTGGCGATAAAGTGGAAGTTGAAGATCCTGCCAATCCTCGCCGCTGGACGCGATGGTTGATTCGGAGCCGAGGTGGTTTGTGCGTGGCCGGCGGACAATATCGGAGGTCTTGTAGTCCAGGATGGCCCAGCGATCGGTCGCCTCGTGCTTGTCAATCCGATCGATCCTGCCACGGAGTTCGACTGAGGTGTTGCCGTCACCCCAATTCACCTTGAGATCTTTTTCAGTGTGCTCAATACGCCAGCCGTTCTTTCGACGCTCGGCCTGCTGGACCGCGAATTCACGGAACCGCTGCTCGAGTCGAGCTACCTGTACCTGAACAGCAACGCGTACCTCTTTTCCAAATCGCTCACGCACTGCTTCGCGGAGTGACGTTTGAAGCCCGTCGGCGATTTCATCGGGGTCATCCGAATCACGATTTGGGCCGGAGCCGAATTGGTCAAGAACTTGGTGAGCGAGGCTGCCAAACATCGCGCCGTCCAGTTCCACCGCGTGATCAGCGGTGCTGCGGAGTCCCAGGACGCGTTGCAAATAGAACCGGTAGGGGCAAGCCAAGTAGGCTCGGAAATCCGTGACTCGCAGCGACGTGACGAGTGGCACTTTGCCCGGCGCCGGCACAAAGAACTGATGTGTCTGGCGTTCGATTTGGCCCGAATCAACCTCGACTAACCTCGAATCGTCTGTCGATTCGTCGAAGAAGCGTTGAGCCCGTTTGACGATCGTATCGAGGTCGGTCGCAAACAGCAGACGGCTGGGCGAGAGCGGATCTCCGCGCCAGTCGCGTCGGCCGACGACCAGACACAGATCGGGGCGGGAGTAGGCAAGTACGGTCAGGGCGTAGGCGTCGCGGGCATAGCGGCGTGCGTTGTCACCAAGTCCCAGCCGCGTGCGCAGTGAGTTCGGTAAGAAGAGGTCCGAGTTGGCGGAGGTGGGAACCGTACCCTCATTCAAACAGGTCACGACAAGGCCTGGCGCGTCGTCCAGAGGTAACTCAAGCCAACCGAGCAGTTCAATCGCGTCCGTTTCACTGGTTGCCGGAATCTGTTTTGATTCGATCGAATCGATGGCCATCAAGATCGCTTCGCTGGCAGAAAGCTGGGACAGAAAAGAGTATGGAATTTGATGAAACGAGATCAGAGTATCGCGAACAGCTTGACAACCTTCGAGGATCATCCGCTGCTGATGCTGCTGCGGATCGAGATGAACATCGCGATAGACTCGATGCAAGAAATTGAGGATGCGTGTCGGCCAATCCGTGACGCGACGTTGTTGGTTGATGAGATCGCCAAGTAGCTGATGGACGTAATCAACAATCTGCTTCACGTTCCCCTGCTTGCTTTGGCGGTGCGGGTCCTTCGAATCGCCGTTTACGACCGTGGGTAGGTGGTCCGCTTGGTACTGGTCCAAAGCGGTCAGCATGGTCGGGCTGATGCCAGGCTGTTGTTGCAGCCATACATCTACATCCGGTTGGCGGACCAATTCAGTCAGCCTTGCGTAGCTTTGAAGTTGCAGGTAGTCGGCAACGATTCGCAGCAGGCGTACCGGGCGACTGGCCTCGATCGATCGGCCAGGTCCCCAGCGCGTGTCTAGGGCAGCGCGCTGCAACTGCTGCTGAATGAGCGGAACGTAAGTTTCGTCGGGAACACCGACGGTGATTTCATTGGCCGAGTATTTGCCGTCGAGTTGGGACAGAAAATGAACGACGGCGCGGCCTTGATCCGCTGGCGCGTCAACCTGGAGTATTTGCTCGTCGCGGATCGGTACGATGGCATCTTGCCATTTGTCGGGCAGTAGGCAGCCATGAGAATCGAAATGATCGGCGATGGCTGGATCAGCGTGGACGAGCGCGGTGACTCGATCTTGAACCTGATCGATCATGACGCGGAGTGTCTGGTTCATATCGACGGTCGCCAGCAGAACGATCTCACGATCGCACTGGCATTCGTTGTGTTGGATCGCGTACCTGCGTGCCGTCTGGCGATCCCAGAGGTCGAGTCGATCGAGGGTGGCGAGGTAGCTTGTCTGGACTTGAGCGAGGGCTTGCCACCGAGCGGCTTCGCCGGACGCTGGTCCGGCTTTGGCGACATCGGCAAAATCGAGTACATCGCCGGCAAGCTCACGGTGTTGATTCCAGAGGAGCGATCCGATTTCAAACCATCGGGGATCGGCGGCTTCCTTGGGAATGTCGTTGAGGAATTGCCGGAGACAATCGTGGGGTGTCGAGCGAAGCGCGGCGGCCCAGGCCAGTTTCTGGACAAGCGGTGTGGCGAAGGGTCTTTTACGTTGATAGAGCAGCTCGGGTAGCTGCCCGACGGTAGTGATCTCTGGTGGAAAGAAGACCCACCGCTGTTCCTCTGCCTGGGCAACCATTAATTCACGTAGGCGGCGGCCGGCACGGCCACCGGGCAGAACGACAATGACCTGACTGAGGTTCCAGACCTGCTGGCGGCGGTAGTTGTGATCCAGGAACTGGATCGCGGACTCGAGGGCAGGCCGCTTCCAGTCAAGGAAATCTTGGCGAATTGGCATCGATCCATCCGTTCTCGCGGGGTTCCGTCTAGGACTTGTTTAACACGTCAGCCATCGTTCCGTAAACCAGCATCCAGGACAGGCATGACACGTCCGGTCACCCAAGCTCATTTCTTAGAAAAATCTTCGGCCGGCCCGAACCAGGACAGGCATGGCGCCGCCCCCGAACGAGACCCAACAAGAACGGGACAGGCAATGCAGCAGCGCACGCAAGAATTTTCCCCCGGATGCAGAGCGGCATTGGCCAGAGCGCCAAACAACCAACAAAAATCTGGCAATAAGCGTCCCCTGCGCCGCGCATTGCCTGTCCCGTTTTTCGTGCCGTTTTCGTACGTTTTTTGTACCCGGCAAAGCGAAACAGGGAAAACAGGTGATTCAGGAACTATACGGTAAATAGACAACGGCTTAGCCGATCCTCAGTCGCGCATTGCCTGTCCTGTTGCACGACGGCTCCTAGCGCTGGCAGGCTTCACTCAGTCCAGTCACGCATTGCCTGTCATCTAGCCCCCCGGCTAGGCTCAAGGCCCACAACTTGACTGTCACGCGGGCCGTGTCCGGCAACTCGAGTGCGTGCCCCGCGTGCTTCTACCGCCATGCGTTTCCCGAAACGCGATTAGCAAAAAACCCAAGAAATACAACAATGCCCAGGATTAGCAAACCAGAGAAGGCGAAACATGTTCCGACGCTGGAGCGCGCAATGCCTGTCCTGTTCCTGACGCGCGCAGTGCCTGTCCCGTTGCTGACGCGCGGGGGGGCGGATGGCACTTGGAGGTCGAAATCCACTCGACTACCGGCCGGCGGCGTGCTGACCAATGGAGATGCTGGCTGGCGACGTTGCCGCTGGGAGAACTTCGTCGTAGACCGCCGCGACACGCTCGGCCATCGTGCGATCAGAAAAATGTTCCGCTTGACGCTCAATCGCCGCGTCGCGCAACGCATGCCAAGAATCATTCCCGCTGATGATCTTGTCAATCGATTTGGCAAGATCTACGGGGTCTCCCGGACGAGCCACGCGACCCTCCACCCCGTCGCGGATCGCCTCCGGGACTCCCTCAACGTCCGTTCCTACCACAGGTATGCCCATCGCCATCGCCTCCAGCACGACCATCGGCAACCCCTCGCCGAAGAGGCTTGGCAAAACAAAAAGATCCATCCGTCGAAGCTGCGTATTTACATCCCGTTGAAAACCAATCCACTCGACGCGATCTTCGATCTTCAACTCCGCAGCCCGCTGACGCAAAGTCTGTTCGTACGCCGCTGTCTCGAAACCACCAACCGCTCGCAGCCGAACGTTCACGCCACGATCGCGCAGGATGGCAATCGTGTTCAACAACACCTCCGTGCCTTTTCGGGGTCGAAACAGAGCGATCGTGCCAAGCACCCAGGGTTCCGTCGGCTCGGGATGATCCGGAATCCGTGACATGCACGGTACACCGTTGGGAACGACCGTCAGCTGCTCGCTACGATAACCCACCGATCGCATGTGCCGCTGCAAACTCTCAGAAACCGTGATCAATCGGGCGGCACCAATCAAACTCAGTCTCTCGGATATCGCATTGACTCGGTTGATCGCCGAACGCGTCGAATCCCGAGACGTGGGGCTATGCACATGGTAGATCAAGGGGAGTCCGCAACACTGGGCCACCAGTCGACCGATCAATACCGAACGCGGGGTGTGAGCGTGAATCAACTCATAGCCATGCCGATTCACAACCTCACAGAGCTGCATCACCGCCCGGAAGTCGAAGCGAGTTCGCATGCGAATCTCATGAATTCGTGTCTCACGATACTGACGAGCCTCCGCGAACTTCTGGTGCTTGACACACGCAAATCCGACCTCGTATCCGAACTCCGGCAGTCGGGCTGATAACAGATCTTGCACCCGTTCGGCACCCGAATAGTGCTCGCCGTTGATCACGTGAAGCACTCGACGCAACGCACTGGCATCGGAACGAATTCCCGAATCACCAGTGGATCCAATCGGTGTGTGAGATGACGACGCCAGGGATACCGTATCGTCGAATCCAGTTTCCATCGTCGCGCCCGCTCGTTGTTGCTCGGAAACCACGTGCCGCATTAGAAGCTCGGCACAAAACGGCTAAACAACAATAGCTCAATCCAAATGCACGCGCTAAACCGTCGGACTGCATCGATTGTGAGGGACTCGGCGACAAACGATTATCGACCGACGAACGCCTGCGAAAGCTTGTCAAAGAAGGCCCAGCCACCGGCAAGTAACAGCCCCGCGGCAGAGACCCACAAGCACAAGTCCCAGATGATGCTGGGGTTGAGACGACGGTCACATCGTCGATAGCGAAAATACAATCCGGCCGCGCCCAACATGGGCAACATGATGGCCTGCATCAAGCCGCTGGCCAATACCATCTGCTTCGGTGCCCGCACGAAGATATACACGGTCAGACAGATCAATGGGAACAAAACACAAAACACAACCGTCCAAAAGCGTTTCGCTTTCTCGTCTCCCTTGGACAATCCAAACACTCGAACCGCATCAGCGCTGACCCGAGCATGCGACGCATTGGCGACGAAGAAAGTCGAATAGAGTACGGCGATCGCTCCAAAGAGGAAAACCACATGAGCGAACGAACCAAACACCGGGACATACATTTCGGCCAAGGTGCGCACCATTTGAGAGCCTTCTGGATTCAGACCCGTGCGTCCCAACACCGCCGCGCCGAGTAAGTAGAAGGCAACTGTCGCAAACGTATAAACCACCATCGATAGCCACGCGTCCCACCGCAACACCCTGAGCCAACCTCGAGCGCGAGCTGCCCATTCGTCCGAGTCGTCACGCGGCCCCGACCACTTGGCATATCCCTTCTCCAGACACCAGTACGGGTACTGAATCAATTCCGTCGCCCCGACGCCAATGATGCCAAACGCCATTAAGGCCGTCGCCAAACCGGTCTCCGGCAATTGAAAACTCAAACCATCCACTAGCTCCGTCCAATTGACACGCCATTCCGGTAGACTCTGCAGATGCACAAGGTTGCCAATCGTAATGAACGTAAAACCGGCCACGAGAACCGTTGAAAAGATTTGAATCAGGTTGTAACGACCGACAACGAGAACCCCAATCGTGATCGCCGTAATTACGGCGGCCCAGAGCACTTCGTCGTTCGCGGGCGGCGGACCTCGCAGTCGGTCGGCTTGGTCAGCAAGAAGCGATTCACGCTCTGCAAGTGCCGTGGCCTCCGACGAATCGGAAGATAGAGCCTCAAGCTGCTGTCGAACCTCCGTCAATTCTGCCTCGACGTCCAGATATTCTTGGGACGTTACAAACGGTCGCTCAAGCTCTTCCAAAGCCACCCCAAGCTCTGCTCGTTCACTCTCGAGTTCGGCGGTTCTTTCCGAGTCGCCGCGTTCTTGGGACAACTGGAGCAGCTTCTCATTCACGACCAACTGCACTTGGACGTCTTGGTAACGATTGTAGAGCTCTCCGGCTGCGGTCAACGGCTGGCTGATTGTGAGCGCCTGTCCCACGCCACCGACAATGCCGCCCAATTGTGCCAGGGACATGAGAAACATCAGCAACCAATACCAGACGATCCAATTCACCCGGACACGAGGTCCCGGCACTTCGTTGAGCCCCTCCATCGTGGTTCGACCATTGATGATCGTGTACCGTGCAAACTCAACTTGGGTAAAGACCTTGATGATGCAGCCGATGATGATCAGCCACATCAACGTGAATCCGGCCTCGGCCCCGACCGCCGTCGTGGCAATCAGCTCCCCAGAACCTACAATCGAGCCAGCGATGATGAGACCTGGACCAAGTTGGCGAATGATGCCTCTGATAGAACGAGGAGGATCTTTTACACCCACATCGCCGTCGATCGTTTGGGACCCGTCGTTCGTCTGTTCGTCGGCCATGCGCGTTTCCAAGATGAGAAGGAGAACGCAGCAAGCGTAATCGAGATCGAAGCAAACCGCAAACTACGAGGGTTAGAACGCTACCTCGAGCGTCTGCGGAGAATTGACTTTGACACGACTGCCGACTATTGAGTATGCAACGCGTCGTGCGTGTTATACGCTTCGATCAATTCCAGCTTCGACCCGTCGTGATCGACGTCGATGAACTCTTGGCCATCATCGAGCTGAGCCTCGCGGGGAGCGGCTGGTTCCTCCGGCGGCTCTTCCATTTCCAAGCCCTCTTCTGGCGGTTCGGCCGGCGTCGGCTCATTCGGCGGAATGTCGTCGACTGTATGCTCCACGACCGCGGCTGGATCCAACACCGATCCCACTCGACCATTCACGCGATCTACGCGATCAAACAGTCCACCGTAGGCCGCGTATTTGCAATCGTGTGGATTCGCACCCATCGAGCACCCAACCGTGCTTACGATGCCCAGGGCAATTATTCCTAAGACGGCAGTGACATCGATCCCGCGCAACATGACCTTCCCTCTTGCCTTCCTCCGACGAACGTGCATGAACACTCCGTCTTCCGTTTCGGCTCGTTAGACCAGGATCCTTAAGCCGACTTTGACGATTTCTCGAGTCAGGCGAGCTACAGAGTTCCAAGGTCTGTGCGGCCTGCTGCGTTCCGCCTACAATCCGGTTCAGATCAAGCTCGCAATAGCAGAAAGCGGCTAGCAACGAATCACCCTTCAACCCCTACGTCCATGAATTCAGCTGGCAAAGCCGTCGTGCTTCTCAGCGGCGGACTCGATTCCACCACGATCTTGGCCATCGCTCAGGATCGGGGCTTTCAACCGTGTGCACTCACCTTCCGCTACGGACAGCGTCATCAGTCGGAGATCGAAGCCGCACGACGGATTGCCGCAGACGCCAATGTCACTGAGCACGTGATCGTCGACTTCGATTTGCGACAGTTCGGAGGATCGGCCCTGACCTCGTCGATCGACGTTCCCAAGAAGGAAAGTGCCGATCAGATCGGTGGTGGAATCCCCATCACCTACGTGCCCGCACGCAACACGATCTTTCTGTCGTTCGCGCTCGCCTGGTCGGAAGTACTGCCGGCGGCGCACATCTTCATTGGCGTTAACGCGCTGGACTACAGCGGATACCCGGACTGTCGACCTGAATACATCAACGCGTTTCAGAAGATGTCGAATCTGGGTACGAAAGCAGGCATCGAGGGGCAGGGAGTGAACATCCACACACCGCTGATTAATCTGACAAAAGCTCAAATCATCGATTGGGGACAGCGTTTGGGAGTCGACTACGCGAAGACAGTCAGCTGTTACGACCCCGACCAAGACGGATCGGCCTGCGGCCATTGCGATGCGTGCCTGCTGCGGCTACGAGGCTTCGAAGAAAACGGGGTCGCGGATCCCGCTCGCTACCATGGCGACTCGCGAGGCGCAACGTGAGGCCGAAGACCATGGAGCAACGACCGTGGGCCAAGCGGGTAACCTACGATCTCAGTCGCATCTGCGCTCGAATGACCGGCGTGGCGTGGTTTCAGATTCGCTGCGGGGGACGAGAACACGTACCGGGCGAGGGCGGTGGCCTGATCTGCTCGAACCACCAGAGCTATCTCGACCCGGTCTTAATCGGGCTGGCGAGCGATCGGCGCTTGAATTACCTCGCCCGCGAGAACCTCTTCAACTCGGCTTGGTTCGGTTGGTTGATCCGCTGGTATGACGCGATTCCTATTCAGCGTGACGGCTTCGGGCTCTCGGGCATCAAAGAAACTCTCAAGCGACTCCGACGGGATGAATTGGTGCTGATTTTTCCAGAAGGCACCCGGACCGAGGACGGAGAAATCGGTCCGCTCAAGCCAGGAATCTGTTCACTCGCCCGCCGCGGCAAGACTCCGCTCGTTCCGGTCGCCATCGAAGGAGCTTATCAAGCCTGGCCGCGCGGCCAGAAGCTACCCAGTCGATCACGCATTTGGATCCAGTTCGGTCCCGCTATCAGTGCCAGTGAGGTTCAGCAGCTGAGCGACGAACAGCTGCTGGAGCGTTTGCGAGCCAACATGGTCGATTGCTTCCAGCAGGCCAGAAGGAGCTTGCAGCTTGATTCCAGCTCAGCGAGGGACGGATGAGCGATCCGCCGGTCGACGCGTCGCACAAGGAGTTGCCCCGAGAGCGGCGGAATCGCCGGCCAGCACGCCGTCCGCGGTTGCCCCTTTCGCCGGGATCTGATACGTTCTCGGGTTTCGTCCTATCCGTTATCAACGTCCACCGCGCGGTGGAGACGGCCGGACGAGTTACCTTTTCCCCCTCTGTATCGTCGAGCCCTCCCGGCATGGCCTTTTCTTCAGCCGTCATCTGGCCGCTCGATGATCTCACCCAGGTTCCCAATGGTCGACCGTAATCTAATTAGAAGTTTGGAAAATGATCAGGAGTTCGTCACGGCAATCGACGAGGCACTCGCGACTGCCGAAGAGACGGGTCTTTCGACCGTCGAGTCGGACGCCGATATCGATGTAAATAGTATTGTCGACGGACGAGTGATCCGTATTGACGACGATCGAGTACTGGTCGACGTGGGCTTCAAGAGCGAAGGCACGATTCCCATTTCGGAATGGGAAGAAGAGGAAGATAGACCGGAAATCGGCAGCACGATTAAGGTGCTTGTCGAAGAAGTCGAGGACGCCACGGGCACCACGGAAGACCCGTATGGCATGATCAGCCTGAGCAAACGCAAGGCCGAGAAGATCATCGCCTGGCAAGAGATGATGAAGACGATCCACGAGGGTCAGGTCGTCACCGGAACGTGCACACGGAAGATCAAAGGCGGACTGCTTGTTGATATCGGCGTGAATGTCTTCTTGCCGGCCAGCCAAGTGGACATCCGTCGACCGCACGACATCGGCGAATACATCGGGCGTGTCGTCCAGTGTGAAGTACTGAAGATCGACGAGGCGCGGCGAAATATCGTGGTCAGTCGTCGCTCACTGATTGAAAAGCAACGTCAAGAAGATCGTGAACAGCTGCTGCGTGAACTCGAAGTCGGTCAGGTTCGCTCGGGTGTTGTGAAGAACATCGCCGAATTTGGCGCCTTCGTCGACCTTGGCGGTATCGATGGCCTCTTGCACATCACCGACATGAGCCACGGACGAATCGGCCATCCATCCGAGTTGGTATCGATCGATCAGGAAATCGATGTGATGATCCTGAACATCGACTACGACAAAGAGAAAATCGCTCTGGGCATGAAGCAGATGACGCCCAGCCCCTGGGACAACGTGGAAGACAAATACGACGTCAACTCGCAGGTCACCGGTAAAGTCGTCAACGTCATGTCCTACGGTGCCTTCGTCAAACTCGAAGAGGGCATCGAAGGCCTGGTCCACATCAGCGAGATGTCCTGGACCAAGCGAATCAGCCATCCGAATGAGCTGGTGCAGATCGGCGACGAGATTGAAGTTGTCGTTCTCGGCATCGACAAGGAGAAGCAGGAAATCTCCTTGGGTATGAAGCAGACGCAGAAGAACCCGTGGGAAGACGTCGCCGAGCGTTACCCCGAGGGCGCCATGGTCAAGGGCCGAGTCCGCAACCTGACCAACTACGGCGCGTTCATCGAGTTGGAGGAAGGCATCGACGGCTTGCTGCACGTTTCGGACATGTCGTGGACACGCAAGATCAGCCATCCCAACGAGATGCTCGAGAAGGGCCAGGAGGTCGAGTGCCGTGTCTTGTCAGTCGACCAAGATCGACGACGCATCGCCCTGGGACTGAAGCAACTCGAAGAAGACCCATGGGTCAACGACATTCCCAATCGCTATCAGCCGGGCGAGTTGGTGAAAGGCAACGTGACCAAGATCACCAACTTTGGCGTGTTCGTCGGTCTCGAAGACGGTCTGGAGGGATTACTTCATATATCCGAATTGGCCGATCACAAGGTGGAAAACCCGGAGGAGATCGTTAAGGTTGGCGACGAAATCGAAGTGAAAATCCTTCGAGTCGACACGGATGATCGGAAGATCGGACTGTCACGCAAACGCGTTGATTGGGCCGAGGAAGAAGAAGCCACCGCCGCCGAGGCCGCCGATGCCGACAGACCAGCTGGCGTGGCCGCTCCCCAAGATCTCAAGGGTGGTTTGGGTGAATCCGGTCCGTTGATCCAACCGGTTGGCGAAGCCAAAGGCACCGACGAGGGCGAGTCAGAAAAGCCCTCGGAAGCGACCGAATAAATGGGTAGTCGGGAGTGGGGCCATAATCCCACTCCCGCACCCGGTCTCGCGGAAGCTTTTCCCTGTCAATCCGCGCCCAGCGGTTCTTTTGCTACGGCCGGAACCGCAAACAAATCCGCTGTACATCCTCTCGATTTCCCCTAGCTTCAGAAATCAGTACCAGCGCGTCGATGTCTAGGTTGTCGCTCCCGGACAGCGGTTAACAATTAGTCAGCAGCCTCGATCTAATCTGCTAACCCGCTAACAGCTTCTCGCAACCATCCTGACAGGCCCATGACACAAACGAGATCCTCCTCCGACTCGACGTCTCGCATTCCAACCTCCGACGCCAGCGTGCAGACGCCGTTGGAAACGTACTTGCGCGAGATCAACGAAACGCCCCTGCTGACCGCTGCCGAAGAGCGTGAACTGGCTCGCCGAATTGGCGACGGTGATATTCGCGCTCGTGATCAAATGGTTCGTGCCAACCTGCGGTTGGTGGTGAACATCGCCCGAGGCTATACCGGCAAGGGTCTGGGGCTGCAGGATCTGATCGAGGAAGGAAATCTTGGCCTGCTCCGCGCCGTCGAAGGGTTCGATCCCGACATGGGCACTCGCTTCAGCACGTATGCGAGCTACTGGATCAAGCAGTCGATCAAGCGAGCGTTGATCAACTCAGCCAAGACGATTCGAATTCCCGCCTACATGGTTGAGTTGCTTTCCAAATGGCGACGTGCCAATGCTCGACTGGCCGAAGAGTTGGGCCGAACGCCGACCGTGGAAGAGATCGCACGAGTCTTGGGACTTCCCAAGAAGAAACTGCCGATCATCAAGAAAGCGATCAACATCTACAATTCCACACCGCAAACCGATCAGTCTGAGGCTGGCTGGTCGCTAGGCGAGATGGTGATGGACGAGCGGATGAAGACTCCAGAGGACGAATTGCTCGAGCATGACGTCCTCAACCACGTGTTGCACATGATGGAGCATATGGATCCGCGCGAGGCGACCGTGTTGCGGATGCGATTCGGTCTGGACGATCTGGAGCCGCACACTCTCAAAGAAATCGGTGAGCAGCTGGGGCTGACACGCGAGCGAGTTCGGCAGATCGAAACCGAAGCGCTTGGAAAGCTCTCCGACGGCCTGAAAGACCCCTCAGAGCGGCGAGAATCGGGTATCATCTAGTCTCGTCGGCCACACTTGGTCGGCCGATTCAGACTCACGCGGCGATCCGATCGCGTGAGGGTTTCCCCTTGCAAGGATTCCGCGCGGCGTTTCGATTGGCGTCAGCCAGGCGCAGCCCGACGCCCAGTCATTGCAGCACCTCGGTTCCTAGGAGCGGGACGTCGGCCCTCGATCACGCATGCCCCATTCAACGATTGATTTGACCAGCTACATTCGGGACATTCCCGATTTTCCCAAGCCCGGTATCCTCTTTCGCGACATCACTCCATTGCTCGCCGCGCCGGAAGCGCTGAGCGAATCGATCCGTCTCCTGGCAGACCACTACAGCTCGGCTGAAATCGACGTGATCGTCGCGGCCGAAGCCCGTGGTTTCATCTTTGCCAGTCCGCTGGCTGTGGCATTGAATGTCGGGTTCGTCCCCATCCGCAAACCAGGGAAGCTTCCCTTTGAGACCGATGCCTTCCACTATGAGTTGGAATATGGTGTGGACGCTCTGGAGGTGCACGTTGATGGCCTGTCGGACGGACAGCGTGTGCTGGTCGTCGACGATTTGCTGGCAACGGGCGGAACGATTGACGCCTGCTGCCAACTGGTTGAGCGAAACGGTGCGACGGTCGTGAGCTGCGCGTTTTTGATCGAGCTGTCCGACCTTGGAGGACGTCAGCGAATTGCTCCGCGCGATTACTATTCGCTGATCACGTACTAGGCCAAGCTCACTGCTGCGATTCGGCCTCGTTGTTCTCGGCCGAATCTTCCCTGGCCGGAGGGCTGAAGACACTCGTGATCGAGTGCATCATCCGCTGCAGCGCGTTTTCATTCGCCTCGCCGGACTTCCGAGAGATCATCTCAAGGCTCTTGACCGACATCAGGACCAGAATTGTGATGGCCACCCAACGGGTCAGCGACATCGGCTTCAACGGACCCGTAAAGGGCAGGCGTCGATTTTCGGCATGACCAGGCTCGACAACATCGCGAAACTGCACGAAGCCGTCAATCGTGCTAAAGGCACATCCCAGGGCGTATCGTTCGCCAAACTGTCGCTGCCACATCACGCGGGCTGGAATTTTGACCGTGCCGTCGTCTGTTGGGAGGAAGAGCATGACACGTTCGTTCGGAAAGCTGGTCGTTTCCGAATACAACATGCAGAAACCGCCTTTTGAGTAGTTGACGATCTTGACGTCAACGGCCTCGTCCGCCAACTCCCACTTGGCTTGCGCCCGGTAGGAGATCTCATAGCGAGGGTCGCGTCGACGGTTCAACAGATTGGCCATGGCCAAATCGTGAACCAATTTGACCGGGACTGGATCGTGCAACTCACACCCAATCCACCATGACTCTGCATCGCGCGGTTGGAGCCAGCGAACGGTCGCTTGCCAAGTCACGTCCAGCTTGATGTTCGGGACGCGGATCCGCATGTCCACATGCAAGCCCGTTCCGAGCCGAGCATCAAGCGAGATGCGAACGCCGTGGGTCGAAAGATCGGCCAGCTGACCGTGCTGCACACGTTGGCCTTCACCATCTCGATATGAAATGGTCACGTGGGTCGCATCACAGTCCTCAATGATGTACCGATTCTCGCAGCGACGTGTGGTTGATGCCGATTTGTCCAGCATTAACGTTCTCCGGCGATAATGGGACCACAACCGAAACCGTTCGATCCATCGTCCCACCTAGGATACATAGCATCCTGCCGACATCTTCGCCGGATCACCATCGCTTCAGATGTGGAAAGCCCTGGCAACTGCACGTTGACATTGAACAACATCCAGTTGCGAGGCTCCGGCTGTATGCCCCCTAACGATTGATCAAGCGGGACGAAGGGGCGATCAACGGCCCGACGTGGCTTGTGGGAGGGCGTGGCTCCTGCCGAGCCGCAAGACGCACTCGGCTCGGCAGGAGCCTCACGCACAAGCGTTGCGAAAAAGCTGGCATTCAACATCGGCATGACGCAAGACGTTGCGGACGAGACGAAGCAGGCCATTAAGCGAACACGGGCCAACGCAGCCACGATTCCGCAAGGTTAGCGAAACGACGATGAGAAGACACAGGCTTACTTCGTGTACACCAGCCAGTTTGAAAGATCACCTCGCGCCTAGCAATCGTCACCGTGGCACTTGTTTCTCTGGTACAACTGGGTCAAGCGGAGAAGTTGCCAGGAGCTGATCAAGCCACAGGTCCCAAAGCTTTCGTCGTTCCAGCAAGCGACAAGCCCGAGAATGCCGATGGCAAACTCGGGCTTGTTGAGAGCGGAGAGGACAGGATTCGAACCTGCGGACCCGTTTCCGGGTCACCGATTTAGCAAACCGGCGCTTTCGACCACTCAGCCACCTCTCCCAAACCACCGCTCAGTTGCAAGTTTCGTTTGCCCAAAGGAATGAAACGGCACAGGCCCTGGACGACCCCAGGTATTTTCATTCATTCCTCAGGTTGCTGCAAGGTATGTCAATCGCGACGAAATCGAGCCGTCTACTAGCGTCACCATCGACCTCCCGTTTCGCTCCATTACCGGGCAAGCTGCGTCCCGCCTGGATGATCGTAGCTGCAGCAAGCCTCGCCATCGGCAGCTCGGTCGCATCCGCCCTCAATGCGAATGAAGCCTTAATGACGCGTGCCCGCGCGACGATTACCAGCGACGAAATCAAGGCTCACGTCGACGTGCTTGCGGATGATACCTTTGAAGGCCGAGAAGCGGGAAGTCGTGGCGGGCGGGCCGCGGCCAATTATCTGACTCAATACATCACCCAAAGTTTGGCTCCCGGGGCAGAGAACGATCGCTACTTTCAATCCTTCAACGCCGGGTATCGAAATCTGCTGGGCAAGCTGGAGGGTACCGATCCGGACCTGAAGGACGAATACATCGTGATCGGTGCTCATTACGATCACGTCGGATACGGTAATCGACAGAACAGCTACGGTCCCTTCGGATATGTTCACAATGGTGCCGATGACAACGCCAGCGGAACGGCGGCCATCCTCGAGGTCATCGATGCCTTTGCCAAGTCGGGACTAACATGCCGTCGGTCGATCCTGTTCGCGCTGTGGGACGGCGAAGAAAAAGGGTTGTTGGGATCGGAACACTGGGCTTCCAACCCGACGGTGCCCATCCGGCAAATCCGCTTGGCTATCAATATGGACATGGTCGGACGGTTGCGTAAAGGGCGAGTCGAAGTCTACGGCACTCGATCGATGACCGGCCTTCGAAGATTGATCAGTACTGCGAACGATTCGACGCAACTGAACTTGGATTTTCTGTGGAAGGTCAACGACAACAGCGATCACTACACCTTTTTTCGCAGACATGTCCCTGTCCTGATGTTCCATACCGGACTGCATTCGAACTACCACCGTCCTAGCGATGATGCTCATTTGGTAAATTCCGCAGGAATTCGAGAGGTCGCGAATCTGGCCTTCAACACGGTCTACATGGCCGCCAATTCAACTGACCTCAGCCGATTTCGGACCGCGAGCCGCCGCGAGGGGTCGTTCGACCGACGCCGGTTCGAACTTCGCCTGGCACCGTTACCCGCCAGACTGGGTGTCGGTTGGGATCCCAAGCCGACTGAGGATAGCGGTTTCCGAGTTACCAAAGTAGTCGCCGGATCGGCCGCAGATAACGCTGGCCTGCAGCTTGGTGACCGTATCTTGGCGTTCAATGGCAAGTCCATCGACGAATCCGAATCGTTGCAACGATGGGTGGTCGGCGCTCCTACCGAATCGACGATGACTGTTCAGCGCGAGGGCGACGAGGAACCGACCGAGATCGAAATTCAGCTCACGGGAAAGCCATCCAGACTCGGCCTGACGTGGCGGGAAGATCCAGCCGAACCTGGCTCGGTCACCGTTGTGCGAGTGGTCCGCCATTCACCCGCCGAGCTAGCCGGTCTTCGGGTTAACGACCGGATCTACGAAATCAACCAGACAGGATTTCAAGATCGCCAGGAGTTTCTCGAGAAAGCCAACTCGGAAGACTTCCCGATTGACTTTGCGATCGAGCGTTCTGGAAAACAGAGCCGAGTCACGCTGATGGCAGTCGAATAGTGGCCGTTACAACTCTGTTTATCGGTTACTTTACTGAGGCGTCACTACGCTTGAATTGTTCGAATCCCGGCGTCATCGCGATCGCGACCTCACCATCTCGCTGGTACACGATTCGGCCTTCGATGTCTCTTTGCTGATCAAGCAATCGGATACCCTTCTCTGGACCCATAACCGTAACCGCTGAAGCGAGCGCGTCGGCATCGATCGCATGCGGTGCGATGACGGAGACGGTACTTCGTCGGGTGAGCCCCAGTCCGGTATTAGGATCGATCAGATGAGAATAGCGGCGGCCGTCGATTTGTACATGCTGCCAGAGGTCACCGGAGGTTGCGATCGCACGCCTCTTCAACCAGATGATGTCATCAACTTCCGCTGCCTCGTCGAGTCCCACAACTCCGACGCGCCAGCCAGGTAACCCAGGCGGCGCGTCACTAGCCAACAGGTCGCCGCCGCCGTTAATCAATGCGCTACTGATGCCCGACTCGTTGAGAGCAGCCATGGCCTGATCCAACGCATCCCCTTTGGCGATCCCACCTAAATCCAATCGCATTCCCGCGGGAAGTTGGACGCTTCGTCGCTGGTCGTCGAGACTCAACTGACGGTATCCGCTTGCCGCACGCGCTGCCGCCAATCGTTCGGTATCGGGCAATTCTCTTGTGCGGCGTGCTCGCCGCCAGAGTCTTGTGAGCGGACCGAGCGTCATGTCGAACGCACCTTCGGACAACTGCGAAATCTGCTGACCGCGAGTCAGCACTCGCCAAACGTCGTGACTGACGGTCATCGTGACGCGTGATCGGCGACTCCCGGCGTTAAGTTGGCTGATCTCGCTGTCGGGAAGATAATCGCTCATCTTCCGATCGAGTTCGCCGATTCGCTGGAAAGCCGACTGAAAGGCTCGATCAGCCCTGTCACGATCCTCAGCGAACAGCGTGATGATGAAATCGGTCCCCATATGGCGCTGAGACCGCTCAAATCGGACGAGTTCACTGGGTGATGCGTTCGCGCTGGCCACGGCGACCAGAATCAGTGCTAACAGCCAGCGGTTGCGATGAACAAGCATGAAAACATTGACTTGGGAAAAGGGATGCCTTGAATGATTCTATGTCGCCCACGTCGGCGACGCCAAATACGGCAAAAACAGGCCCTGCCCCCTTTCTCGTCATTTGAGAGGTGGACCCTGGAAGAGTATCATGTCAGTATGCGATCCAACCTCGCATCCCGCCAATAAATACCAGCCACATAGCGCTCGACTCGAGTTTCGAACAGGAGAAATAGATGAACAAGAAGGCCGAATCCAATCGGAACGCGAACACATCGCGTCGGAGTTTTATTAAGAATTCGTCGTTGCTGGTCGCGGGCGGGGCCGTCGCCGGTAAGCTTGCGTTCCCACGTTCCGCTCATGCTTTTGGAAGCGATGAAATCCGACTGGGACTGATTGGCTGTGGCGGCCGCGGCACAGGGGCTGCCGCACAAGCCATGAACACGGAAGGACCAACGCGTCTGGTCGCTATGGCAGATGCGTTCAAAGACAACTTGCAGCGATGTTATCGCGGCCTGAAGGGTCAACACACGGACAAAGTCGACGTACCGCCCGAGCGTCAGTTCGTCGGCTTCGACGCTTATAAGCAAGTGCTGGAATCGGACGCCGACCTGATCATCCTGGCCACGCCACCTGGCTTTCGACCGCTGCATCTCGAGGCAGCCATCAACGCGAACAAGCACGTCTTTATGGAAAAACCGGTTGCCGTCGATGCGCCTGGCGTTCGTCGCGTGCTGGCGGCAACGGCTGAAGCCAAGAAAAAGAATCTGGCGTTGGCCGTCGGCTTGCAGCGACGTCACGAAAGACGATACATGGAAACGATTAAGCGTCTGCAAGACGGCGCCATTGGCGACATCATTCTGACGCGAGCGTACTGGAACGGCGACGGCGTCTGGGTGCGACCTCGTCGAGAAGGGCAAACCGAAATGGAATACCAGATGCGCAACTGGTACTACTTCAACTGGCTGTGCGGCGACCACATCGTCGAGCAGCACATTCACAACCTGGATGTGATCAACTGGCTGATGAACGGCTATCCCGTTTCGGCGCAAGGTCAGGGTGGTCGCCAAGTTCGTACCGGTCGAGATCACGGTGAAATCTTCGACCATCACATGATCGAGTTCACCTATGCCGATGGCTCCAAGATGCTCAGCCAGTGTCGACACATCCGGGGAACGTGGAGCAGTGTCTCAGAGCACGCACATGGCACGGAAGGTAATGTCAATATCGGTGCGGCAACGATCCACGACCGAAACGGCAACGTCGCTTGGTCGTACGGCCGTGGCGGTGGCGGTGGACATCAGCAGGAGCACCATGATCTGTTTGCCGACATTCGCAAGGGTGAGCGGCCGAATGAGGGCGAATACGGAGCCCTGAGTTCGATGACCGCGATCTTCGGTCGTATGGCCACCTACTCGGGTAAGGCTCTGGATTGGGACGCCGCATTGAACTCGGATTTAGTCATTGCACCTGTCGACGAGTTCAGCAGTTATGACGACATTCCACCTGTTCAGCCCGACGAAAATATGAACTACAACATCCCGATGCCAGGATCGACGATTACCGTCTAGGCAACCTGGTTGCTAACGATCAACAGCCCGGCTGGCCGTCGCCAGCCGTTTTTTTTGGCGCGATGAGGACGACCGTCTGTATTCTGACATTCACTACTTTGACCGATTCACACGAGCGTCTGATGCAATTTCAATGTCAGCGGGCAACGCCGCCAACCACCGAGACGTGCGGTCGATTACATCGGATCCGGACGAAGAGACGACGCCACGCAACTCGAATTGCGATGTCCACAACACGTCACGCAAGTCGTCCAACCGCTGGGTCAATCGCCGCAAGAGATCGGCGGTCTGTTGATCGTCGTAGGGGTGACGCACCAGGAACGTCTGGTCGCCAGTTCGTTCACGCGTTAGCGCAACGAGTCGCCCGTGCTCTGCCTTGAGCAACTGACCGGATAGGTACACGCGACGTAGTTGGTCGAGTGCATTGAACTGGTAGACCTCTGCTTGCCCGAAGAACAGACTTGCCGCTGCATTGCGTCGAAAGCCGACGAATATTGGGTCGCCACAAAAGTCCGCGAGGATCTCAACACGATCTACTAATCCGGTTGCTTCTCGCAGCAGGTCTTCGCGATCGTCTTCTTCACGGGCCATCGGGTTCGATCATCACTGCGCAAAAGGTCCGGCTCAGTCGTCACGCAACTGTTCAACAACTACAGATGACGGTTGCGGTATCGATGACTAGCGCGTTTCAGAATCGCGCGATCTTCCGGCGAGAGACTGTCCATGCCTTCCTGATGTACTTGCGTCAGGATTTCATCGACGCGACCATCTTCTTCGGCATCAGACTGACGCCTAACCTGCTCTTTCATTCGACGCCGGTTTTCGAACCAATCGACAAGCAAACCTGTCCCTGGCTTCGTCGAGCATTCCGGAACGCTTTTCTCCAGGCTGGTATATCCCTCCGAGAAATCGTAGCCAAAGAATGCGTCTTCGATGCTCCCGTGATCACCCGCCTCGGCCTTGCGCGCACTAAAGAAAACGAAGATCGCCAACAAGACTAATGCAAACCACGTATCGATAATCGCGTTGGGAAAATCATCGCGTACCAGCCAAGCAACGACCAGCAATCCAAGCGCGGTCAGCTTGGCAATGCGTGCCACGATCAACACAGCCGTGCGCGGATCCAGGCTGGATCGAAAACTCAAGATGCCAGCCTTCAAGGCTCGACCGCCATCGAACGGGAATGCGGGGATGAGATTGACCAGAATCAGGGCCCAGTTGACCCAGAAAATCAGTTTCAAAACGACCACAAACGGCGGCCCAGATGTCACGTCACCCGGTGACAGTGGATCCATCAGGGCAATCAAATCGACGTTGGTCTGCACGACAAGGCCAATAGCCGCCAGAAAGCAAATCCCCAGATTCACCAATGGACCAGCGACGACCGAAACCAGATCGCTCTGCGGATCTGCCGAATTCGGAATCGACTCGAGCCCACCAAACGGACCGAGCACCACTTCCTCAACATGCCCGCCTAGCCGACGAGCAACAAACACATGCCCAATCTCGTGCAAGACCACGCTTGCCAACAGAATCAACACCAAGGCCGGAGCGTTCCAAGCTTGACTGTTTTGCGAATCAACCCAGCCGAGATAGATCGTGAATGCCGCAAACAAGAGGAAGAACATGTGCAGCCGTAAGCGCACGCCGCTCCACCTGCCGAGGCCAATGCTCCAGATTCCTTGGTCACGCATAGGAGAATGTCCGACCAACACCCAGGGCCGGGACGAAAAGAAAAGGGGAAAAATGCGCCTACTGCGATGTCAACATTGTATCAACGCCTGACACGTCATTCAACGCTTTGGATCTCGCACACCAAGTCGCACCAACTGTTCAACCCTTCAAACTTCACATACCATCTTTGAAATGTGCACATGAATTTGAAACGTGCATCGATTGATTCACCGCGTATCCAAAGCCATCGCGCGTCGTTCCCGGATCAAGAAAAAGAAGCCTGACCCCTTTTGTATGACCAATCGTCAAGCGATTACAACACAAGGAGTGGAAAACTTTGACCGCTGAAGAAACCCTGCTCGTCACGCAAAGGTTTCGTGTTGCTCGCGTTGCAAGAACAACCGCACAGGGCGAATTGAAACATCGTGAAGTAATCCGTCATCCAGGATCCGTGGTGATTGTGCCTGTGCTGGATGCGGATCACGTTTGCCTGATAAAGAATTTTCGAGTCGCAGTTGATCAACCCTTGATTGAACTACCTGCAGGAACGCTCGAACCACCTGAAACGCCACTAGCATGTGCGCGGCGCGAACTGACCGAGGAAACCGGTTTTCGCACGGACGAATTGACCGAGGTGACGGCCTTCTTCGCCGCACCCGGCATCTTGGACGAGCGGATGCATTTGTTTGTCGCTCGCAATTTGACCGAAGGTCCTCCGCAACGTGAACCTGACGAAGAAATCGAAAATCTAATCGTGACATTCGACGAAGCAATCAACATGCTCAGACAAGGTCAGATTCAGGATGCGAAAACCATGGTCGGTCTGCTGTGGTTGTTTAGCCCGCACCTGGATACGCACTAGCGAGTCAGAGATCAGCCCAAGTGAACGGAAGGAGAGGAGATGCGAGACCCGAGAATCGACAAACTCGCCGAGGTCCTTGTCGGCTATGCGACAGGTGTCCAGAAAGGCAACCTGGTACTCATCGCTGGACCTCTGGTATCAGTGCCGCTGGTAACGGCCATTTATCGACAGGTCTTGGCAGCTGGAGGACATCCGGTGCTGTCCATTCAGGCAGAGGACTGCAAAGAAATCCTGATGACCGAAGGCAGCGACGCGCAATTGAGTTTTGAGGACCCAATCGCCCAGTATCAAATCGAGAACATTGATGTACTCATCGCACTTCGGGGGCAGGAAAATACGAAGGCATTAACTCGAGTCGCGCCGGAGCGTCAGGCGAAGGTCAGTCAGGCACGGAAGAAGTACACCGAAACCTATCTTCGTCGCGCTTCCGACGGAAAACTACGCTGGGTGGGTACGCAATTCCCCTGCCATTCCTCAGCGCAAGATGCGGAGATGTCACTCACCTCGTATGAGGACTTCGTCTTTCGCGCGGGCCTGCTACACACGAGCGATCCCGCTCAAGCATGGCGACGCATCAGCGAAAGCCAGCAGCGGTTGGTTGAATTCCTGAATCAAAAGAAGGAGATTCGTTTCGTCTCGCCTCAGGGCACCGACCTGACACTTGGCGTTGAAAGTCGTCTTTGGATGAACTGCGATGGACACGAAAACTTCCCTGACGGCGAAGTGTTCACGGGACCGATCGAGACGGCGACCAACGGCGTGGTCCACTACAGTTTCCCAGCCGTGCACGGCGGCCGCGAGGTAGCTGAAATCGTATTGACCTTCAGGGACGGTCGCGTGGTCGAAGCGACGGCTTCCAAGGGAGAACAGTTTTTACACGCGATGCTCGATCAGGATGACGGGGCGCGAGTACTTGGCGAGATCGCGATCGGCACCAACTACTCGATTCAGCAGTACACCAAAAACACATTGTTTGACGAAAAGATCGGTGGCACATTCCACGCTGCCGTCGGAGCGTCCTATCCCGAATCCGGTGGTCAAAATCAGTCTGGTCTGCACTGGGACATGGTTTGCGATCTACGCGAAGGTGGACAAGTCTTCGTCGACGGCGAACTCATCAGCGAGAATGGCCGCTTCCTCAACTCGGAATTCCCACAGCCTGCTTGACGCTCAAGGGGCATCACGGGGTTGGCGCCCGTGGGTTGAGTTCCTTTTGCGCTAGACCGTCGCCCTGCTCAAGTGCAGTCGCGGGTTTCGGTACAACACTTGAGCCAGCAACTCCGACGAGCCCTCGTAGCCGCCTCGTTCCCAATGCCATTCGGGATGTGTCGGAACGAAATCGTGTTCGTAGGGCCACGTGTCGAAGGGTGCAAACCCAACAACCTGCTCAAGCCGTGTGGAGTCCATCGACACGTTTCCGGCGCGCGGCGGAATCGGTCCCGCCTCAATCCGCATGCAGCCCATGAGGTTGCGAGGATCGTAGCCGCCAACGCGATTTACAATCTGCGCGATTTGGTAGAGACTCAGCGGACGAGGCCCACCGGCGTGAAACAAGCCGCCGACCCGATTGGATAACATCAGCTGGCAAACTCGATTAAGGCAGTCGGTATAGGTTGGTGTCCGCACCTCGTCAAAATACAAAGTCGCCGGTTTGTCTTGCTTGAAGCGAGATTGAATCCAATCAATGGCACCCGCGTGTCCGTTGAAACTGATCCCCATCGGCAACGAAATACGCAAACAACATGCATCCGGCCGTGCAAGCTGCACAAGGTTTTCGCCAACGGACATCGTCTTGCCGAAAACCGTGACCGGATCCGTCGCGTCCGATTCTCGATGATGGCCGTTCTCGATCCCAGAGAAGACCAGGTCAATCGACAGATGCACGAAGCGTGTCGGCGTACCGTGAATGACATTCAGCATTTCGCGCAGCCCACGGACATTGACTCGCCACGCCATGGCCGGATCCAATTCGCAGGCTCGTAGTGCACAACTTCCGGCACAGTTTAAGACCGCTGCAAACTGATGTTCGTCAAACAGCCGTTTCAGCATGTCTTGGTCTTCAACATCGCAGGGAAGGATTCCAGCGCCCGTCAGCCGCCAGTTCTTAACCGGACGGATGCCGAATACCTGCCCCGGATATTTGTCGCGAAAATACTGCAAGGCGTTGAATCCGGCCACGCCCGCGATGCCCGTTACCAGCAGGGGCAATGGTGGATCGGGTAGTTGTTCAACAAGACAAATCATGCGTCGCTAGGTTCGTTGGCGGAAGCAGGCAAGTTGCACCGCTCCCCAGGCCGGGTCATCACAGAAACGAATTGAGGACGGTGCCATTCCAGACGTCACAAGTTGATCTTGGAACAGCCGCGAGACTACCGAACGATTCAACAACACACCACCCGTTACGACAAGAGCAAACTCGGTTGGTGGGAGCGTCAAACGGTTGACGACGGCAGAAACAATTTCCATCAAATGACCGGCCGCCGCAAGGCAGATCGCATTTGCCTGCAGATCGCCGTCATCCGCAGATTGGTCGACAAGTTTTGCCAGCGCGGCGATCGATTGACGATCCATGGTCCCGACCCGACTCACGAAGTCCGTCTGATCGCCCATGGCAAGCGCGTTGACGAGCCGCTCGTACATCGTCGTTCCTTCCGCTCTGCCATCGATCACTTGAGCGAAACAACGGAGTGCTTCGAGTCCCATCCAATACGCACTGCCTTCGTCGCCTAGCATCGGTCCCCAGCCACCGACACGCACCGTGCGACCATCCGCCGCGCGACCGAACGCGAAGGAGCCGGTGCCGGCAATCAGTGCCACCGCGGCCATTGATCGGTCGACATCGGCCAGCAGCGGTTCCGCGTCATGCACGATGTCGACCGTGCGAGCAACTCGACCATCGATCGCCCACCGCAGCACGCGCTGGCGGATGACATCCCGGTCGCTGCCGGCCAACGCCGCGCACAGCGACTCGACTTGTGTGCGTGCCCTGCCGGCATCTCGAAAGGCTGCGTCAATGGCTTCATCAAGATGGCCTAGCGCCGTCTCTTCAGCAGCTGTAACCAGATTAGAAGTACCACTTGAGCCTCTCCCGATTGGGACGAGATCCTTCTGATCCCACTCCGCAAGACACGCCGCCGTGCTTGTACCACCACCGTCAATTCCAATTAGGAGCATGGGCATGACCACTGTTCAACGCGACACCGACGCCGTTAACATCTCAGTCCAGTCATCTCGGATAGTGTTGCTGAAGAATGGGCAAAGTGATTTATTCACCGAGTGCAGCTCTCAGGTGACCCTGATGCTGTGCCAATCGTTGCCGAGCTTCCTCGACCGATATGTTGAGGCGTCCGACGACGACAGCCGTCTTAACCTCACCTTCGCAGCGTTCCAATAACTGCGCCGCACCACGATCATCGAGATCCGTCAGCTGGCGAACGATTCGCCGTGAACGAATTCGTAACTTCTCGTTGGTTGCACGCAGATCGACCATCAAGTTACCGAATGTCTTGCCCAAGCGGACCATGGCACCCGTCGTGAGCATGTTGAGAACAAGCTTGGTGGCGGTGCCGGCCTTCATTCGCGTCGAGCCACTGATCACCTCGGGCCCAACGATCGGCGTGATCATCAAACGGGCTGCGGATTGGAGGTCCGAGTCTCGATTGCACGAAATTCCAATGGTCATAGCACCTAGGTCATTGGCGTACTCCAACGCCGCAAGGACGTAAGGTGTCCTCCCGCTGGTGGCGATCCCAACCACACAATCCCTCGAAGTCAGCTTGACGTCGTCGAGGTCACGTTTCGCATCTTCTGGATGGTCTTCCGCACCTTCAACGGATCTTAAGAGAGCACCGTAGCCGCCGGCAATGATGCCGACCACTTGCTCCGGATCCGTGTTGAATGTCGGCGGACATTCAGATGCGTCCAGAACGCCAAGCCGGCCACTCGTCCCGGCACCGACGTAGATCAATCGCCCCTGACTTTGAAAACAATCCGAAATCGCATCAATAGCTCGCGCGATCGCTGTGGCTTCGCGTCCCACCGCTTCTGGAACGGTCGCGTCTTCGCGATTCATCAGCTGAACGATTTCAATCGACGAAAGCCGATCGATGTCTTCGCTGGCTGGGTTCCGCTGCTCGGTAGTCAGTTTTTCAAGCATTTTGCACGACAACTCGACTTAACATGCGTATAACCACATCCTTAATCTAATCCGCCATGGCCATTCCGCTCAAATAGAATGACGGAATTGCAATTGAGGAAATCGCCATGAATTCAAAATCCGCGCGACTCGGCTTCGCGTTCTTGCTGGTCTGCATTACACCGGGAATCTCTCGCGGCGACGAGCCCACTGGGAAAGTTCTTCGGGGCTCACCTGAAGCAGTCGGCATGCGCTCGTCACATCTCGCCCACATCGACGATTTGGTCCAAGAGGGACTCGATCGAGGCCAGATGCCCGGCTGCGTGGTGGCCATCGGCCGGCAGGGCAAATTGGTTTTCTTGAAGGCCTACGGACACAAACAGGTCAAGCCTGACCGAGTGCCAATGACGACCGATACGGTCTTTGACATGGCGTCGATCACCAAACCGGTTGCCACGGCCACCAGTATCATGATTCTTCTCGATCGCGGCCAGGTAAGGCTCAGGAACCGTGCATCGGACTACATTGCCGACTTTGCTGCTAACGGCAAAAAGAACATCACGATCACGCAATTGCTGACACATCATGGTGGTTTGATTCCCGACAATGCGATTTCGGACTATGACGACGGGGTTGCCGAGTCGTATCGCCGTATTAACAAGCTTTCAACGTATGTCGAACCGGGCAGCAAGTTCGTGTACACCGATGTTGGCTTTCTCGTGCTTGGGGAGATCATTCGACAAGTTAGCGGCAAAGACGTTAACCAATTCTCTCAAGAGAACATTTTCCGTCCGTTGCAAATGCGAGACACCGGATTCTTACCTCGAGAGGAGCTACGACGACGAGCAGCTCCGACCGAGCAGCGTGACGGACAATGGATCCAAGGCGAAGTGCATGACCCCCGGGCCTATCGGTTGGAGGGCGTTGCAGGTCACGCCGGACTGTTCTCGACTGCGGAAGATATGGCCATTTACGCCCAGATGATGTTGCAGTTGGGTCAATATAACGGCAAGCAGATCATCAGCCCCCGCACCGTCTCGGTGATGACTCAGCCGCGTGAGGTGTCGGGAAACTTGCGAGCATTCGGCTGGGACAAGTTGAGTGTCTACTCGTCCAATCGCGCCGAACTGTTCTCGGAGCAAGCCTTTGGCCACGGGGGCTTTACCGGAACCGTTTTGTGGATTGACCCGGCGTTGGACTTGTTCTTCATCTTCTTGAGCAATCGCGTCCATCCGGATGGTCGAGGCAGCGTCAATTCGCTCGCCGGTCGTCTCGCAACCGTTGCCGTTTCTGCAATCGATGATCGAGTGATGCGCGATGGGCGCGAAGTCCGCAAGCCGGTGTTGACCGGACTAGACGTGTTGTCGCGAGATCAATTCCAATTGCTGAAGGGTCAGCGAGTTGGACTGATCACAAATCAGACGGGCTTGAGTCGCCAGGGTAAGTCAAACGTTGCTTTAATGTCCGCGGCTTCCAACGTCACACTCACGGCGCTTTTCAGCCCTGAGCATGGCTTTGAAGGCCAGCTCGATATCTCGAACATTGAGGATTCGTCCGACCGTCAAACCGGCTTAAAAATCTTCAGCCTCTACGGCAAGAGTCGCGAACCGACTGCTGAACAACTGTCGGAAATTGACACACTCGTCTTCGACATCCAGGACATCGGCACGAGATTCTATACATACGTTTCCACCATGGGCTTGGCCATGCATGCTGCTGCCAAACACGGCAAGCGTTTTGTCGTCTTGGATCGGCCCAATCCCATCAACGGCAGCACGGTCGACGGCCCAGTGCTCGATTCGGGAAAGGAGTCGTTCGTCGGCTTCCACACCCTTCCCGTGCGGCACGGTATGACGATCGGCGAGCTGGCCAGGTTGTTTGCTGCCGAATTGCATCTCGACCTCGACTTGCATGTCGTTCGCAACGAAAACTGGGAACGGACCATGTATTTTGACGAAACCGGATTAGCCTGGGTCAATCCGTCACCCAATATGCGAAATCTGAATCAGGCACTTTTGTATCCGGGAATCGGACTGCTGGAAACGACCAATCTGTCCGTCGGTCGCGGCACAGATACACCCTTCGAAAGGATCGGCGCGCCGTGGATTGACGGCGTAATCCTGGCTGCGACACTAAACGGGCCAAACTTGCCGGGAGTCCGATTCACGCCAATTCGTTTTCGCCCGAATTCGAGCGTGTTCAAGCATACCGATTGTGAAGGTATTCAGATCCTCATTACGGACCGCGAGCAGCTGAACGCACTGGACGTCGGCTTCACGATTGCAGCGACGCTACGCCGACAATACCCGTCCGAGTGGAAGTTTGAATCGTATGGTCGCTTACTTGCAGACGCCCACGTTCAGACACTCGTTCGAGAAGCAAGTTCAAACGCCGCCATCCGTTCTTCGTTTGAGCACGAGTTGAGCGAATTTCGCCGCCGACGCGCGCAGTTTTTGCTGTATCGATAAAGTTTGATACGAAATCGAGTCACGAAATCGCTGCAAACCCGAGCGGCCGCAAGGATTAAGCGCATTTCAATTCGTTTTCGCCCGCTAACCCTCCACTTCTGATGCTCCGAAAAATGCAAGGGGAATGCGATCTCTTCAGCGCGAGCGATCAAGCCAGCAGATTTCCATAACGTCTTCTCACGCTTACGCTTCCGGTTCTTGTGTTCAGCAAAACAATGCGCACGCGCAACCACCTTGCAATTCAGCAAGTGTGAAGAATTGAAGCAGTGCACTCTCGTGGAAAACCGTTCATTTGAGGACGAGGCCTTGAACTGCTCGGTGTCGCGAACCACCATAGGGTGTTAACGGGGATAACGTAATGAAACTCTCATCACCGGAAGAGCGATTCGCTCGTGCTTTAATGCGAAAGCTGGCTGCCGCCGGTGACACACGCCAAGCGTATTTTGATGCGCAAAGATTCCAGTTGTGTTTCTCTCAGGATGACCAAGAAGTTGGCTCCGCCAACCTCCGCAACCTCTACGAGGAATATCAAGCTCATTCGTCTCTAGAGCGTCCAGGGTATCTCAAATCGGCGGTTCGATCTCTGTTGGCATTGCACAAAGACGTGCCCGAAGAATTCGATTTTGCGCGGCACGACGTCTTACCCTCGATACGTAATCGCACTTACTTCAGCCTGACAGAAATGCAGTGCTGGCTGGATGGGTACACCGACTTTGCTTGGCCGCATTGGCCGATTGGTGAGCACTTGGCCATGGGGTTGGTGTATGACTTGCCCGAAGCCATGATCATGCTGCAGCACGACCAGATGGAGTCATGGGGAATCAGCTACTATCAGGCACGGGAAACGGCGCTGAGTAATCTCGCCGAACTTGAAGCAGCATTCGCCTCGATCGACAACTTGATCTACGTTTCCGCCACGGAGGACAATTACGACGCAAGCCGGTTGATCATGCCCGAACTGGTCCGTGAATTGAACATCGACGGAGCTCCCGTCGCCATGGTGCCAAACCGGGATTGTTTATTGATTACAGGTTCAGACAGTGTTGAGGGGCTTCAGCTCCTGGCGAATCTTGGTGGTGAAACGCTCAAACAGCCGCGACCGCTTAGCGGAATCTCCTTTTGTCTCGATGGTGATGACTGGCGACCCTGGCTTCCCCACCGAAAACATCCAGCGTATGAATCGCTGCGAGCACTCTTTGTCGAATCGCTACAGCGCGAATACGACGAACAGCACCTGCTACTTCAGACTTGGTACGACCAATCGAGTGATCAAGTGCAAGTCGCCGAATATCGGCTCGCGACGGGCCAACGCCCTCGGCAGCTTTCGAGCTATTGCGTTTGGGCTGAGGGGCAGGAGTTATCGCTTCCGCGGACCGATCGCGTTGTGTTCGCCAGCTATGACCAGCCGTCCGCCAACATCGAGTCCGGTGCAGTCTACGGTCGGTGGCAGAATGTGGTGGAAGTCCTCGGAGACAAAATGACCGAGGAAGATGTCTATCCGGCCAGGTTCCGCGTGAGCGGCTTCCCCACCTCCGAGCAGCTGGCAGCGATCGCTGCAACCTAATGCCGGGAGCGGGCCGTTTTCTTGACGATCGTTTTATGCGATAGTCTTGTCAGCACACATGGTGCGGCACTGCCGGAGGCTAAAAGCCTTCCGGGTCTCACATGGACTGCACGGATCTGAGGAGTCACCCATGCCCAGCAAACGCATACTCTGCCTCGTCGGCGACTACGTCGAAGACTATGAAATCATGGTACCGTTCCAGATGTTGCTGATGGTCGGTCATCAGCCGCATGCGGTCTGCCCGGGCAAGAAAGCCGGTGAGTCGGTGGCGACCGCAATCCATGATTTTGAGGGCGATCAAACCTATAGCGAGAAGCGAGGGCACAATTTCAAACTCAACGCGACCTTTAGCGAAATCAATGCTGCCGACTTTGATGCCTTGCTAATTCCGGGGGGTCGAGCGCCCGAATACCTGCGGCTCGACCCGGATGTCCTGTCTATCGTTCGCCACTTCGCCGAGGCGAACAAGCCGATCGCGGCAATCTGTCACGGTGCTCAGATTCTGACGGCGGCCGGTGTACTGCAGGGCAAGTCGTGCAGTGCCTATCCAGCCGTGAAGCCCGAAGTCGTTGCAGCGGGTGCCGAGTACATCGGCCCCAATGATTCGTTCGATGACGCGCACGTCGACGGAAACCTTGTTACAGCACCGGCGTGGCCGGCCCATCCACTTTGGATCCGACACTTCCTGGAAGTCCTCGGCACGCCCGTGAGTGTTGAATAAGAGCGGCCATGGGTGTTGAAACCAACCGGCTCAACTCGAGCACAACTAGCGCGCCCCGTGAGAATATCGCATTCCAACTTTGCGATACGGCGGCCGTAATGCCCGATGAACTCGCGATTGCTGCTCCGATCGGTCACGGCAACTATCGACAGATCAACTTTCGAGACCTGGACGAGGACAGTGACCGTATCGCCGCGGGCTTGCAATCCATCGGACTCAAGCGGGGCCAGCGCATCGTCTTGATGGTTCGTCCCGGGATCGACTTCATCTCGCTGACATTCGCTCTCTTCAAAACTGGCGCAGTGGTTGTGTTGATCGATCCAGGGATGGGGCGATCGCATTTGTTGGATTGCCTTGAAGCGGTCAAGCCTGAGGGGTTCGTGGCGATTCCGTTAGCTCACGTCGCGAGAATTATCTATCGACGAAGATTCCCCAACGCAAAGCTGAACGTGACGGTCGGTCGACGATGGTTTTGGACAGGACCTACGATCCGGCAGTTGCGAAATACGGCACACCGTAAACTCGATCCACACACCATTTCGGCAGAGGACCCAGCAGCAATTATCTTCACCACAGGCAGCACCGGACCTCCCAAGGGTGTTTTGTATCAACATGGCAATTTCTCCGCGCAGGTCCAGCAGCTTCGAGACACGTATGCAATCCAGCCGGGCGAGATCGACCTTCCCGGATTTCCGTTGTTCGCGTTGTTCAATTGTGCGATGGGCGTTACGACGATTATTCCAGACATGGATCCCACCAAACCCGCTGAGGTCGATCCCGCCAACATCGTGCAACCGATCTTGAAATGGAACGCAACTCAAGCATTCGGCTCTCCGGCTTTGTGGAATGTGGTCGGGCAATACTGTGAATCCAATCAGATCCGACTTCCGACACTACGGAGAGTGCTTTCGGCCGGCGCTCCGGTTCCCCACCATGTGCTCCAGCGAATGAAGAATGCGATCGCGGAAGAGGGTGATGTTCACACACCGTATGGTGCCACCGAGTCGCTGCCGGTTGCCACGATTTCAGCGAGTGAAGTTCTCTCCACCACCTGGCAACAAACGGCCGCCGGTGCCGGCACGTGCGTCGGCAAAAAGTTCAGCGGAATTCGCTGGAAGGTGATTCGAATTCACGATGATCCAATTGAAACCATCGATCAGGTTCAAGAGTTGCCGCAGGGCGAAATCGGTGAACTCATCGTGCAAGGCCCGGTGGTCACACAGCGTTATATAACTCGTGAGGAAGCCAATCCGCTGGCAAAGATCGATGATCCATCCGGTGTCTGGCACCGGATGGGCGACGTGGGATACCTGGACGAAGACGATCGTTTTTGGTTTTGCGGACGCAAGACCCACCGTATCGTCACCTCGGACGGCACCATGTTTACGATTCGCTGCGAGGCCATTTACAACCAACACCCGAGCATCTACCGCTCTGCTGTTGTCGGACTCGGACAACCTCCACGACAGACACCCGCACTTGTCGTCGAACCTTGGCCAGAACACTTCCCAAAAGATCAGGCTGGTGTCGGCCAGCTCTTGGATGAGCTGTACCAAATGGGGCAAGCCTCTCCACTGACCGCTCGCATCAAACGCGAACACATGCTCGTCCGGGAGGCACTACCGGTCGACATCCGACACAACGCAAAAATCTTCCGCGAGAAGCTGGCCGTCTGGGCGGAGCAAAAAGGGGTCAGGCTTCTTTAACGGGTGGCCAGAGAAAGGGGTCAGGCTTCTTTAAGGGGGGAGGCATCGAAGGGGCACCCGTTTGTGATAAGAATGGCTCCACGCAGTCAACCGCGACTCGTTTCCGGATCAGAAAAGAAGCCTGACCCCTTTTTTGCGCGACGCGAAGCTAGAGGGTGCCGATCAATCGTTCGAGGTGAACGCGAATCTCACTCGTATCCATGTCGTCCACTCGCGAATGCATGTCGTTGATGATCTGTTTGGCATCGACAGCGTCGCCTTGATCCTGACTCAATCGATGTGCACGGTACATGTGATGCGCACCAACAGCGCCGTGCGCAAACAGCATGATCGCCAGCGGAATCGGCATCACTTCAGCCAACATCAACAAGGCTGATTTCATGGCGATCGATGTGTAGGCCGACGCGTCAGCACCCATGAACTGTTCGCGTAACTTCTTTAATTGCTCGGGGGAACCCTCTGCCTCAGCTCGCCGCTTGAGCCATTTTTCCAGCACTTGCTCACGATGATCGCGTGCCAACCGACTTTGCTCGACGTGCGGATCGTTAACCCTGACACCATCCTTCTCCCAACCAATCGTGTACTGGCTCGGATCATCGCCCAGCCCCTCGTACGCAACGTGCATCTTGCGATCACGGTCGTCAGCCACGTAGACTCCCACAACGATCTCCGTATCTGCTCCATCATGATTCACGCTGACACACGGCAATACGAGATAGACGGTCGGGGAAATGGCGTGATAATCCTGGATATCGACAATCGCCTTGCGGGCCTGCAAGCGAGCAGATACGACCGACGCCAAAAGCGGTCTGAGGTGAGGCTCGACGCCAGAATCGGACAGCGCCGCGACTCGATCAATTCCTTCGGAAATGAAAGCATCATGGAGGTCATTGACGAAGGGCAGATTCTTGCCATGCATCAGCGCGTCTAGAGCACCGCAACACGTGGACGGCACATCATACCGACGAAAGCTCCCAAATCGGACTGCGCCATCAACTTCGCACTTCGCAGTATGTGAATTGACCTTCACGACCATCAGCTTAAAGCCGTCGTGGCTCTCGGGCGTCGCGTAATGGGCTTCGGCAATCCGGATGCCGCCCCACTCGTATCGAGCCCCGAGATTCGCCAATCGCATCGGTGCATGTTGGGAAAACTTGAGTTTCGGCAGGACGAAATGCACGAACTTCTTTTGGAATACGCCGACACACTCATACTCCGTCTCGTCGGCGCATGTGACCTGTAAGGCACCGACGGCCGATGGATTAGTCCCGGTCGCAATAAAATGCAGACACTGGCAAACCTCACTCATCGATCGCTCTCGACCAATGAGTTTGCGCAGTCTATCGACGAGAAGTGCGTCAAGCAGGTTGTCGGCGGAAGCCATAGTCAGAGCTCTTGCTCAGACAAAATGCGGCTCCGACGAAGAACCATCCCGCACAAGACGGCGCGGAGCTCAGGTTTAGGTACCGTGCGGATAACTGATCATACACGGACGAGTTCTTTGATCAACTCGTCCATCTCCTCAGCATTGATCTCAGCTTCGCGATCCTGCAGAATCTCGTCGAGACCGCCGCGCGTCCATTGAACGAAATCCGAGTCATCCAGCAGGATCTCCGGTGATTGGACTGGATCCAGTGGCTGGGTCTTCAGGACTTCATCAACAAGCTCGTCGCGAT
>CAJHYQ010000367.1_pt1 | contig 55221 bp, 36 predicted proteins | sample 9198721 | NCBI WGS metagenome assembly CAJHYQ01 (sample SAMEA7708357, study PRJEB35096) | sediment metagenome | biome: marine neritic benthic zone biome [ENVO:01000025]; feature: sediment [ENVO:00002007]; material: shallow marine sediment [ENVO:03000034] sea grass bed [ENVO_01000059] ... | reverse complement strand
TGGCTCGCGAGAGACGTTCGGCGGGATGATGTGATATGGCGTATCGATGAGTTGATGAGGAGGTTTGCCTTTGACTTTTTCTTGGAAAGTAATACCGCTACGCGGAAGTTCCTAACCGGTTTCGTAGCGGAGGTGGATGGCTACATAAAGGAGTTGCGGCAACAGCTGAAGATCGTGCCGACGGAAACGCCCATTCACGGGAAGCTCGCGCTGGAGGTTGGCGTCGAATTGTACCAGGCCTATCGTCGTTGGACGCGAAAAGCACTTGAACATTTCAACGAGAGTATGTCGTGTGAGTCGTGAACGTCATGGCAGCAGTCATTGGGCGACAACCGACGTGAATCCGTCTCGGAACACAAGACACCTAAAAAGAGGAGAGACTCGATGAAATCCGCGATAAATGTCGTTTTGGTGGCGGTCACGTTGGTCGTAATCGGGTTTAGAGCAGAAGCTGAGGAATCAATCCTCACCCAGAAGTATGACCTAGGCAGGGAGCGTTCTTCGGAACCTCAGTACTATCACATGGATGTTGAGATCATAACCCGTGCGAGCGATGGCTCAAAGGCAAAGATCGAGACATATAGCATGCGTTTAATGGGCAAGCCAGCCAGCCTTTCGGTTGGTAAGGCCGATACGTGGACCTGCGGCTGGTTTGCGTTGAAGATAGGCGAGGGCCCAGAGGTGACGATTCCAGCAATGGTGGGATGGTCGTATGACTTCAACCGGAGTGTTGGGATTGACGAGCATGGCCAGGTTTTGGGCATCCCCCATGCGAAGTTTGAAGGTCTGATCGACAGTCAAGGTAAGAAGCTGGATGCGTTAGTGGCGTACCAGGTGTACAACCAATTCGTCCAATTCCATGCATTTGTTGATAAGTTTGCGGCTGCAGACCCAGAGGGAGGCACAGGCATTCAGGATTTGAAGAGTATCGGCGAGAGGATCGTCTTTGACGAATTCTCTGACGGCTTACCACTAACCGTGGGCTCGACCATTAAGGAGGGTTCGGTATATCGGCCCGGTGTAGAGACGCTGGAATTCAAAGGCCTTAGCCTTGTGGCGGGTAAGCCTTGCGCTTTACTGGGTGTCGATGGGGGCGAAGGTTCGTATACGATGATCATTGAGGTTGCCCCGGCCGTCAATGTGGAAACCGTTGGAGGCACACGCTATTTCGGCGACATATGCGTGGACCTTGCATCGAACTGGTTGAAGAAGGCTGATATCACCGTAGTGGACGTAACCGAAACAAGCATAGGGGGCAAGGTTGTTGCTAACACGACCCTGGAGTCCCAATACAGAATACGGGCAAATGACCGCGGTCGTGGTTCAGCTCATGGCGCCACCGAAAAAGAGTAACGTCGCCCACGAACGCAGCGTGATCATCAAGTCCGTTACCGCGAAAGTGTTTTCTCAGGAATAGAAACTCTATCACAGACAGATGAACCTTAGTTGGAGGACATCGCCATGAATAGCTGGCTGCAATCTCTTCAGATGCACGAGATTCTGATCTATGGCCTCGTTTTTGGACTCCCGATTGTGGCGATTGGCTTCTCGGTCATCGAAACGACCATCAAAGCGTTCATCAGGCACCGTGAGCGTCTGATCATGGTTGAACAAGGACTCGACCTGGACTATTACCCTGAGCAACCGGCAGTGGAAGATCGTCCGGCTCCGAGGCCCGGCAATATGGACGAAACACAGCCCTATGCCCCTCGGCGGAGCTGATTGAGTACTCGGCCTAAATTGGGTCGATCGAGCCGACTGTGCCAGGGCCACTCCCCTTGCTCCCCCTGAGCTAGACTTGAGTAGTATGCGCTCAAAGCTGGCTCTCATCCTGAACGTCGTTTCCGTGCCGCTCGCTCTCGCTGGTTTCGGTCTTGACGTTTTCTTGATTTGTTCGGGCCGTCCGGGGCTGACAGGCACACGGTGTCCGGCCATCGGCCTCCTCGCCTGGTCAGGTTTGTGCTGGGCCAATGCTCGTTCGATTTTGCAGCCGGACATTGAGGGATCAGTCTCTCGCCGTCTCGCTAGTGTCGCCACCACGCTCTTTGTCGCTGGCATTTCTGTCGGCTTGGTTCAGGCAGCGGTGTACGGATCGTCGCTTGGGGAGTTGGCAGTGGCTTGGTTGATTGTCGTCACTGGCGTTGCGACGCTGCTCGCATACTGGCGGCCGACCGGGTGGCGGGCGGGGAGTGCTCGCGCCTAGTTGGGGACACAGGCTGACAACCTTACCCACTAAGTCAGAGATGTCCTGATTCCAGATGATGCCATCTCGCCGCATCACGGCCAACGAAATTTCCTACTGAGGTGAATTCCTCCGCAGTTTGCCTACGACACGTGTTCTCGTCAAAGAGGTAACTCTGCACGACGACGAACTCTACGCGCAAATGGAGCAGTCCGTACACGTTACCGACGACAACCGATTGAACGGCAAGCTGCTTGTTGTCAACGATACGTTTAACCCCGACGCCGACGATATTGCACTAATGGTCGTCTTTGCGTTCATCGTCGCAGGATTTCACTCCTTCACTCCGACCCGCAGGGCGTTGACTGACGAACAACAGGACCCACCTGGACCGGATTAGAACGCGCCCGATTAAGGGACCGTGATTCTCGGGACGGTCGGCCCCCGACAGCGGGTCTAGTCGCAAGTGGTGACAAGCGTTTTCTGACGCGGGAAATTGATCCTGAAAACGGTCGTGCGTCGTGCGGTCGGTTTTGGGACACCAGATGGGCTATCGGCCGAAATCCGCCGAGTTTGCGCCCGATCAATCCAAGGTGGCTGAGACAGTCCCATGCCCCGTCAGAGGGACGAATCCGGCGACGCGAGATCTGTGTCTGCTGGCCGGCTAAAATGGGGTCGTCAATGTGCCCGATCAAGGAAGGTTTAAGCTCTCGATGGGCGGGACGACGGTATGACTAAACTAAACTACGAGGCTGACGATGAAGAGTCACCGTACAGGGTTCACCTTGGTCGAAGCGATTGTCGTCGTGTGCATCATCGGATTGCTGCTCGTAATGTTGCTTCCCGCAGTGAACGGAATTCGTGAGGCGGCTCGCAACACAAGCTGTAAAAACAATCTCCATCAGATCGTAGCGGCTGTGCAGTCGTACGAATCGCAGAAACAGGCCTTGCCAGCGTTGTACAACGGGACGTTTTTCCCTCAGCCCCGGACTGCATTCGACGAGTTCCATTTCCACTCATGGCGCGCCGCCATATTGAGCCAACTTGAGGAGCCGCAGGTTCTTACATTGTTGGATATGACCATCCCGGCGACAGATCCAAAAAACCAGTTGGCGATCAACACCGAGATTCCGGCTTTTCTCTGTCCGTCGACTAGCAATACGCATCCCAGAGTCCCCGACATTCAGCCGTTCGACCCCAATACCTACCCTTTCAACTTCCCTGCAAATCCAACGGTGTCCGCGCAGACCGCGGCGCGAAGCGACTACGAGGTAATCGGGGGCGTCCAAATTGCACCGATGACGACGTCCAGTGGAGATCTCAGCGTAATCCGCTTTGGCGCTTGGGGTGAACCCACGTACCGCAACAATACTGGATTCTCTCTTCGTTATCGGAAGGCACGGTTGTCTCAGGTCACCGATGGGCTTTCCCGCACGTTGCTGGTGGTCGAACGCGCGGGACGCCCCGATTTATTTCGCAAAGGCGAGCCCGCGGATCCCTATCCCTATCGCGATCCGACGTCGCGCGGTATGGATCATCATCAGGCTGCCTGGGCGATTAGTACGCATTTTTGGTGGCTTGTGACATGGCATGAACAGTCTGTCAACGAAACCAATGGGTCCGGGATATTTGGATTTCACCCGGGAGGTGCGAATGTCGCACTCGCTGACGGATCAGTACGCTTCCTTGCAGACGACACGAGTTCGACACTGCTGACAGCCTTGACCACACGTTCTGGATCCGAAACGGCGGGCTTTGACTGACGAAACCGTCGTACGGGCTCCAAGTTGCCGTACGTCTGTGCCTCATAAACACATCGGTCGAGCGCGTCACGGCAAGATCCCCTGAAGCGCTCGATCGATCGTGCGACTCGCCTGATCGTCTGGCCATAGAATCTTTGCATCAGACGCGATCTCGATCGCTTCCCGTGCGCGCCCCTCTCGCATATAGAGGGCGATCAGCGCTACTAACGTTTCGAATTGCCTTGTCTGCCCACCACTGAGGATCGACGCGTCAGCGCCGATAATCTTCGGAAACTCCCGTTGGTCTTCTGCATACTTTGCGATGAGCGCGAATTCATCTCCGGTGACAAGACTCGCTTCGGCGAATGGAAAGACCTGACGCGCTCGTTCCGGGCGCTCACGGTCCAGTTGCGTGAACAGCGCGACGGTCTCACCTTCCATCCCCAAGCGCGAATGAATTGCCAGGATGATGCGGAACGCTGGCAAGAAATGTTCGGCACTGAGCACCTTGCGCCGACAGCGGTCACGCAGCTTCATTAACTCGTCGTGAGCCACCGGATGGGCGTTTCCCAAGTCACACCAGGCACCCAAGAAGTAGTTCATTTGGACGTCGCTGAGGAACCGATCCAGTTTGTCGAGATCGCGGAAAATCCACTTGTATTGCGTCAGCGCCGCGTCATAGCGTTTCATGCGTGTATGAGCACGGGCTGATAGGAACACAGCCGTGGGATCAGATGGCAACCGGGAACTCAGTGCTGCGTTTTCGGCATCGCCCCGGAACGCCGGTCAGTCGCGAGAACACACCCTGTCAACCAGAAGTCCCGAGGGTGAACCTCGCGAGCTACGCTGAGCATCTCCTCCGCCTGTGATGTGCTTCCGATCTCAGCAAGTGCAACCGCCAGCAGATGGATCAAGACAGGAGAACAATCCTGGGTGGAGATTTCATGACCAAGTCGCGCCAGTCCATCAGCATCTCGCTGCACCAAACGCCGTGATGACCTATGACGCCGCCACGGGCGACGTCACGATCAGCGCTGTGGATACACCGTTTGCGGCCTTTGAGATGACATCGCTGAGCGAATCATTCGTGGGAACCACCGAAAACGACTACACCGTTGGCCTGTTCGACATCGCGATACCCTTCAAGCTATTCCGACTGGAACCAAGCGCCACCAACAAGATTGACCTGCCGGGCTTCATGCCAACCGGTTGGACAGCCACTGAATTGGCGCACGACATCCGACACTCTGGTGCGATGCTTGGCGGAGGCCAGCTAAAACTCGCGATTGAGGTCATCTAACAGATTCACGGCCTGGTATTCGTCGATGAGAATCGCAACGGGCAACTCGATGCTAACGAACCCGAGCGGAAGGAGACACGCGTAGTACTCGTATCGGTCACGACAGGGCAACAGTATCACGTGGAAACGGGAGTCGAATCGCCAGGAAAGTTTTCGTTCATTGGATTGCCAACAGGGAACTACCAGTTGTCTGTGGAAACGACGCCCGGTTTCGCAGCGGTTACGCCACGCGAGATAACCATCACCGGCGAAACGGCTCCGCTGTCTATCAACATTGGACTACTTCGCGAGGCAGCCAGTGAATTTGTTGCTGGTGACGCGAACAAGGACTTCTTCTTTGATGAAGCCGACTGGATCCTGGCGATGAAAGGCGGCAAGTTCGGGGCGGACGTTGCGGCGACGTGGGAGGAAGGAGACTTCGACGGAGACGGAAGATTCGACCACCAAGACATCGAGCTGGCCCGTCAAACCGGTGGCTACGACCCCGGTGGTATATCGTACGGGGGCGGCGATGTACCCGAACATACGCGAGTCCCCTTAACGCTCGATGCAGATAACGCAACCGTTCAGATCTTCTATCTTCAGAACACAGGAAGATTCGCGATTCTGTCCGAAGCCGAGTTGTCGTCATTCCACGTCTACTCGAAGTCCGGTCTATTCAACAAAACAAATAGCGACGAATTTGATGTCCAGTCGTCCCACAGCGCGTTCTGGTTTGATCCGGCCGGTTGGGAGGCGAAGCAAGGCCTCGTGATCAATAGCAGGCAAGATCTCGATCTCGAGTTTCTGCTGTCGGACCTTTCAGTCGATGGCACTCAAGCTGATGGCTCACCTCTGAATTCAGTTTCCTTGTCCGTCCTGGTTTGGAGGCGGCTGGTCCAGAGTTGCTTTAAGATCCGGAGTGCTGGCGCGATTGTTGGTGACGCGAATCTGGATGGCGTCTTTGACTCAAGCGATCTGGTCAGAGTGTTTCAGCGCGGCGAATACGAGGATGGTCGCGACAAGAACTCGAGCTGGCATTCCGGAGACTGGAACTGTGACGATGAGTTTGACTCATCGGATATCGTGGAGGCCTTTGAGCAGGCTGGGTTCGAGATCGATACGAACGCCGCAACAGCAGTCGCGGCAGTCGAGCTGCTGACTCAGGATATGGAGCGAGAATCCGATAGCGCGTTGGCCGCACGAAGCCGAGCCGCCATCATCGAGTTGAGCCGATCCTTCGAGTCCTACACACTCTATTCAGGATCTTCACTCACCTTGTTTGATGCCTCGTTCGTCACTCCCACCGAGGAATTTCGTCGCGACCTTTGTCAGACCGACTGTGCCCGTCGGAAAGCATCTGACGAAATAGGCGAGTTTCTCGGCGACGCCGACAAGCATCGGCCCTTGTAGTTGCTCAATCTCTGTAGCCGGCATTCGGCCAAGACCTCAACTAATCACCGTCGAGGCGTCGACCGAGTGATTAGCCGCGATAGACCTTGCTAATGAATTTGCCCGCCACCTCATACCACCGGCCGATTGGACGACAACGCAACGGCTGCATCAGAGCAGTAAGTGCCTTTTGACCGTCGCGGTCAGTGATTTCCAAAGTCAGCAACTGATTGGTCACGGGCTGGTCGCTAATGAGCGAAATGCCGTTTTTCGAGAGATCGCGTGTGACCATCCGAATACAGGTACGCACCGACCGGGCTTTGTCTTCATAGGTCGCCGTGACCGGGAGCGTGGCGTAGAAGCGTTCTTCCGATCTGCGGTTGGAGAAGAAACTGCCGTAAGCTGGCCGGTCGACGACTCCCGAGATCGTTTGCCGAACGGAACCAACAATATCATCAAACAACGGCGTATCCTGTTGGGTGCCGCCAGCACCGCCATCGTCGTTGGATGAATGGACTGCCTGGGGTGGATCGAGAAACCGAGCTCCACTGACATGCCAATGCAATCCGCAAGTGCGACACCAGGCGATTTCGATCGGCAAGGTGATGCCGTATCCGACCATATCTCGCATCGTGATCGATACAACGCTGCGCGAGCGGAGCTCCGCACGATGCAACAGTCCAATACCGGTCGGAGAGATTTGACGAGTAATACCGCACAACGGCTGGTCGCCATTTTCGAATGTAATCGTCACAGGTTGAAAAAACGGATAGCGTGACTCGTGCCTTTGCTCATAGTCTCCGAGCTGACAGTCCTCATCGATGAGCTGGGCAATTGCGGCTCGCAAATGGCTTTCGGTGGCATCACTGACAGTTGCGGACATTGCAATCAGCTCCTCAGAAAATGGACCCGAGATAGACTCAACGGCGTCTATCCATAACCTCACTAGAGCCATCGAAGCTTTTTGCGAACGCTTACCTGATTTTGGCCACCGCTGAGCACTCGATCACAGATCGATCACGGTTGAGACGGATCTAAGGGTTTTCCACACACCTGGCTCGACGTGGAATCTCGAAGCAACAATGCGGGTTCAAGCAGGATTCAATCGAATCACCTCTCCTGTTTCGATCGCCTCGTAGGCTGCAAACGTCGTTTCCATTACGGATAGATTGAGTCCAGCAGGCTGCGGCAGCGGTGAACTGCCGGAGAGCGCATCAACAAATGCGGACTGAAACCTGTAGAAGCTGTCGGCGTAGTCTTCCAGGGGCGATCGATGTTCGTCCAGGACCACATCGTTACCCCGCACCAGACGAAACCGTGACTCGGCACCCCGCGACATCGTCCCTTCATAAATCGCTTCACCGCGATCGCCGACAAGAACCACGCCGCCGTGGCCCAACCCGGATGATTTCCAAGCGAGATCGAGCGTGGCCGTGGCGTCTCCGCACGAAAACGTCAGATGCACGAGGCTCTCACCGCGAACGTTGTCATTCAAATGGTAAGCCGAACCAGCCACACTCGTGGGACGTCCAAATAGCGCATGGATCATATCCACAATGTGTGTGCCATATTCCAAGAGAATGCCACGCCGTGCTTCAAGCTTATAAACCTCCGCCGGTTCGTGCGGATCGAATTGCGTGAATCGGGCATATCGCTTGGTACCAAAGAAGCCCTCTTTGTCGAACTCAATGATCTTTTGAAACCAGGGTCGATATCGGTGGTTCTCGTGAATCGCCAGCCGACGATCTGAGTTAGCGAATGCGGCAGCAAGCTCGCGAGCCTCGTCGAGTGACTCGGCGATTGGCTTCTGGCAGATAACTTGCATGCCTGCGGCGAGTGCTCGGAGGCAAACCGTTTTGTGGTGAGACGGGGGAGTCAGCACATCGACGAAGTCCAACGACTCTGCGGAAAGCAACGCATCCAAATCGGTGTAAATGCGGGCGTCCGATGTCAGGCATCGTCTATCTTCAGCCCGTCCAACGTCAGGGTCGCAAAGTGCTACGACGTCAACGTTCGACAGGCGTTGCCAAGCTCGCAAATGGAATTCTGAAATCATTCCGCAGCCGACGACCGCGCATCGAAGTGTGCTCAAGGTGCACTCCCAACCTGTTTGTGCCGAAGGACCAGCCGCCGGACTGAGCAGGCTAGCAATGCATACTAGCAGCTTCACGCTGGAAGTGGTCTTGATCTCGACGCTTTATCGCTCTTATTACTCGCCTCCTGTCGGTCCACCCTTGTCTTTGGCTTGGAGGCGAATCAGATGACGTCGATTCGTAGCAAATACAAGAAACTGGCATTGGCCTTGGCGTCCGTCGCCTTTGCGCTGATATCAGCCGAAGTGCTTCTTCAAATAGCGGTCGGCCTTGGAGTCATGGACATCAATGCCATCCGAAGCTTTAATCCTTCCACCGATTCCAAGGAAGGAGCGGGGCTCTATTACGTTCACCCGTACACCAGTTACGCGATGAAGCCAGGTTATCGCCGGGGAGACCGCACCGTCAATTCGCTTGGATTTCGCGGAACGGAAGTAAGCGGCGAAAAAACCCCGGACGCCTACCGGATCGTGGCCCTTGGTGGTTCCACGACGTACGGTGTCTACCAAGACGATGACGAAACCTATCCCTACCTCCTTGAGAAGCAACTGAGTGACGTCCATCCAACGAAAGGTGTTGAAGTCATTAATGCGGGACTTGTCAGTGCGACGACAGCCGAAAGTCTTCATCGTATGTTTACCGACGTGCTCCCGATGAACCCCGACATGATCGTTGTCTATCACGGCTTCAACGATTTGGTTCCACGGGTCTTCAACGGATTCAGCAACGACTATTTCCACTTCCGTCGGGTCGCACCGGTTTCGGCATCCTCCACAAGTCGTCTCTATCTCGTTCGACTCGCACTCAAAGCCTGGACGGACAGTGAAAACTCGAATCTGCTGACGCACATCTGGAAGAAAGAGAATCTGCCGACAGACAACGACCAGCGCATTGCTAATTTCGAACGCACGTCGCCGACCGTCTTCGAAACGAACCTGGAACATATCATCCGCATCTCAAAGTCCTATGGTATTCAAGTCGTGCTCGCCACGTTCGCCATCGACAGCGAAACACGTCATTGGACGGATGCCGTACCTGAAGAACTCTGGGATCGCGGGATTGAACAACACAATTCGGTCGTCAAACGACTTGCAAAAGCGCACGACCTGCCGCTTGTTGAATTCGCCGAGTTCGCGCAGGGTAGGACAGAGATGTTCAACGACTCGATCCACATGACGATCGAAGGCAATCACCGAAAGGCCGAGTGCTTCGCACAGACAATCCGTCCGGTTGTCGCCGGCATCCGATAGGCGACTGACGGTATCCTGGAGCCGTCGTTGGTGCGTTTGACGAGCCAGCTCGCTTACTACTTCCACTTCAAAAGCCGCGGCTCCCAACGCTGGTCGATCTCGGCGTACGATACCAGATAGCCTGCGACCCCCGTGCGACGAGCAACACGAATCTGTTGCTGAATCTGTTCGTCGCTAACGTTCCAACCTTGCAGGACGGCGATCAATCGAGCGGGGCGAATCGCCTTGCCTTGATGACGTGTGGGCATCGTCTCGAAAGAACGGACGGCCGCTGTAATCCACCCCGCCGGTTCTCCATAGATCGCAAGATCACGCTGAAATGCGCGATATGGAAGCAGCGCCCCCAGTGTCGGACTCTCTTTGGCGACGGGCATGAGTTGATCGGTAAAGGCGCGCCAACAGATTCCCTTGAAACATCCAACGCCAGCGCACAGGCCATCTTTTGCACCATCATGTTCTTCGCATTCGGTGGTCCAAACCGGTATCACTTGTGATTGAGGCAGCAACTTCTGAATGTCTGCAACGAACCGTGCGGGTGCATCGTTGCCAAGCGGTGTCGAAGTTCGAATCTCGCCGTAGTCAGAGGTCCAGCGACAGAGATGATTTCCACAACCGCAGGCGGAAGGTGCTCCCTTCAGATCATTTAGAAACACACCGGTTGGCGTCGGCCGATCGTGTAACAGGTCACGAACACGTTCAACCTGGGCCCGGTAGGGCTCGCGGTTGAGGATCGGAACCCAGGGGTAGGTCTTCACCACTTCGTTGTCTTGGGGCGTCGGTGGATCCTTGAACAATCGGCGCCACTCTCGATGGCCTTGCAAGCTGGCCATCCATTCTGGCTTTGAGTCCGCGAGTTCGGGGCAACGAGCCACCTCGATCCAATAATAGAGATCGAGGTCTGCATGTTGAATACGTCGACACGCAAGGAGCTCAGCTTCGCGATTCTGCAGCTGTCCACCGAGTTCAAGGGCAATGGCTTGGACTCCCGTCGCTGCAAGAACGCGGAGCCTTTCCTCAGTGACCTGCTCTGTATTCAACATCGCACCACGAAAACTCACGATGCGTTGCTGCTCTTTTGGCTCTCCAGCCGCAGATCCCGTCAGGGCGAGGGACACAACCACACAGAGAGCGAAGGTGAGTGACCTACTGAGCAGCATCATACAGTCGCGTCTCTGGATATTCGGAGGACCATGCGTACCAACGGCACTGAAGGCTGTTGACCCACTTCAACTCCTTTCCGCGCAGCGGTCCATCAACCGCACGTCCCGCCACAGTCCATCGAGTGCCCGTTTCCTTGTCTTTGAAGGGCGCTGACTCGGGGGAGATATCGTCGGCATACAGCGTCAACGTTTGACCTTCCAGCGTTCGTTCAAACGCTACCGCCGTTTGAGTTTGCTTGTACCAAAGGACTGCGATCGGCTGCTCGCTGACCTCGTCCAACAGGCACGCTCGCTCGGGGAGACGATCTAGTTCGTACGCCTTGGTGACGTCTCCGAATTCAACACCGAGCACCGTTGTCAAAGGTTTCAGCCGCGGATCGACATGCCCCATCGATCGTTTGGCCTTGTCGCTCATTTGATTCGGCAAGGCGACCGCACGATAGGTTTCGCCATCAAATAGGTCGTACGCAGTCGATTCAGGATGCAACATCATCCAATACGCCCATGTTGTGACCAAACTGGGAACACGAACAAGTCGCTTACCTTTCTGTGGTCCATCGATGGCCAAACCAGTCAATGCAGACCACAGAGTATCGTCCGGCCCACGCACAACCATCACACCTCGACGCCATCCATGAAACTCGTACCCATAGTCTTTCCTAAATGCGGCGACGTATCCTCCGTCGGGATCAAAAAAGAACAAACCATAGGTGTCGTTGATTACACGCTGGCCGGACAAGAAGTGTCGAATCGGAAAGGCTCCGCCATTGTGTGCACCGCGCAGCCACGCCACCACGCGATCGTCTTCACGAATGAAACCTTTTCGATGTTGCGTCGAGCAATAGGAACACGGCGGCTCAGTCAGTGCTGTGTATCGCCCCGCAGCAACACGCTCAATTGAATCGTCGGCCCGAGCAGTTGGTAGATGTGAACAAAGAAGCATACAGAAGCCAGTTACGGCAATCACATTAATGTTGCCATTCACGTTCATGATCAAGTCCTCAGCAGAATTGCCATTTCTAGGTTTGCAACTGCTCGATCCAACATATCAGCTCACGGGCGAGACTTCCATCAGCGACGCGACTGGCTGCAGACTTGGCCAGGACGAAGGAAATCGAGCTACTTGTCGCTCATATCCGAATTGGATAGAACCATATCGCAACGCAATCCGTGCATTTGGTTCCACTGTTAGTGAAAACGGTGGAATCGATCAATCTGTCCATCGATCAATGGGTCGAACAGAAGTGGCACGTGCGCCGGCTTTTCTTGTCCCAAGTACGACACAAATCTTCGTGATCCACGGTGCAGCATAGGGTTCGAATCGATGCTTAAGTCTTTCTTACGTTTATTCAGCATCTACAAGGAATATTGGGGGCGACTGGTTTTCTCGCAAATCCTCTTGCTGATTTCCGCGATGGCCACCGTTTCTATGGCGGCGTTGATTCAACGCATGATCAATGACGGACTCCGCGCAGAAGACGTGAGCGTCATTGTGAATACGGGTGTCTGGATGGTCGTGCTTACTCTAGTCTCCGGTGTCACCATGGCGGGGACGGCTGCTCAAGCGGTCTACTTTTCGCAAGGTACGGCGTACATCTTGCGTACTGAATTGTACCGCAAGATCCAAACATTCTCGTTTGGCAACTTCGATCGCTTCCGCACTGGCAATCTCATGGTGCGACTGAACGCTGACGTGAACAACATCATGTACGCGGTCATGTACATGGTTACGCTGGCACTCTATGCGCCGTTCATGGTGATCGCGGCCATGGTGCTGGCTGCCATCTACACGCCGAGCCTGCTGTGGGTCCTACCTGTGGCTGCCGCCATCGTGTTGTTCATCATGGGTGCAATCGTTCCGCAAATCGACCGTGCCTACGACCAACGACAAGCTCGTCTGGATACATTGAACAACACATTGCAGGAGAACCTGTCGGGAGTTCGTGTCGTGAAGGCGTTCGTGAGTGAACAACTCGAGATAGAACGTTTTCGAAAACGTTCCGACGCGATGCGACGACCTGCTTTTGCAGCTGCTTTTCGCGTTGCGGTGTTGTCTCCCCTGTTGACCGCGATTGCTCAATTGGCCTCAGCATTAGTCATCTGGCTTGGCGGCGAGCGCATCATCACCAATTCGAGCCTTACTCTTGGCGAGTTACTTGCCTTCATGCAATATCTGACGCTGGTCGTTACTCCCTTGGCCATGATGGCCATTGTGGTTCCCTTCATCCTACGCGGCGATACGTCAGCGCGTCGGATCTTCGAAGTCTATGACGATTTGGCCGTAGTGAACGATGGCAAGAACGTGAAGAGCTTGGACGCCGAATCAGTCCGCGGTCGAATCGAATTCGAGAACGTCACGTTTGCTTTTCGCCGGCCGGACGGCGAACTTGATCCGCCTGCTTTAAAGAACATCAATCTGACCATTGAGCCGGGCGAGCGAGTTGGATTTCTTGGCGCAACGGGTGCAGGCAAATCTGCTTTGGTCAATCTGATTCCGCGTTTTTACGACGTGACCGAAGGCCGGATCACGATCGACGGCGTTGATGTTCGCGATATTCCGCAAGACAACCTCCGCAAGATTGTTGGCATCGCGCTGCAAGAGGCATTGCTCTTTCAAGGAGACGTGCGATTCAACCTCAAGTTTGGTCAACCCGAGGCAGAAGACGAAGTCATGCGTGGCGCTGCTGAGGCGGCGGACGCGCTCGGTTTCGTCGAAAACCTGCCGGAGCAATGGAATGCACATGTTGCTCGCCGCGGCTACAACTTCTCAGGCGGTCAGCGGCAGCGATTGTGCATCACTCGAACACTAACTGCTCAGCCGCGCGTTCTCGTTTTAGACGACAGTACGAGTGCACTGGACGTGGCCACGGAGAGCCGTGTTCAAGAAGCGATTCCCGTATTCACGAAGAACGTAACGACTCTCTACGTCGCCCAACGTATCGGCGCAGTAATCGATCTGGACAAGATCGTTCTTTTGGAGGGAGGCGAGATCGTCGCTTGCGGCAACCATGAACAGTTGCTGGCGGAAAATAGCCTCTACAAGCAGATCTACGAATCGCAATTGGGCGGAGGAATCACTGCCGGATTGGAGAACGCATCTTGACTGCTCATTCCAACAATACAGACTCGTCTTCGCACGAAAGTGAAAGCGATCCGCGTCGTCCGAGTGACACCTGGCCGGTGTTGAAGCGACTGATTGGATACATGGCCGGCGGCGATCATCGCCATCGGTTTCGCATCGCTATGGCCTTGCGAATCGCGGCCTATTTTCCTCAGCTGGCAATTCCGTACTTTACCGGACTAGCGATCAATGTGTTGAGCGATCCCGAACCGTCATCGGGCACACTACGGCAGTGGATCTTCTTGGCCATCGCAGGAACTGTCGCCTACCTCGTTATCAGCTTCATTGCCGAACACATGTTTTCTCGGCTGGCAACGTCCGGTCTCTTCAAGTTGCAAACGCACCTGTTCAATCGAATCCAAGGTCTGTCGCTGAACTTCTTCGATCGACAACCTGTCGGTGATTTGATGAGCCGAGTGACCAACGATACCGAAACGATTGCGTTGTTTTTCGAAGACGCGTTGGCGCGTGTTATTCGCTCGGTCTTTCAGATCTTATTCATCGTGATCGTCATGTTTGTCATTGAGTGGCAACTCACACTCATCGCACTATTGATTGTCCCGGTGATGCTATTGCTGACGGTCGCCATCGAACGGATATCGACTCCGGCATTCGAAAAGATGCAGGCAGAGCTTGGAGACTTAAGCGGATTTCAGGAAGAGACGATCTCGGGCCAAAAAGTGATTATCGCCAATTGCCGTCAGCCATGGGCGGCTGAGGCGAATGAACATCTATCGGAAGATCTTTACAAAGTCGCTCACAAGGCATTCTTCACATCCCTGCTACAAATGCCGCTCAGCCAAACCATGGTCTATTTACAAATGGTGAGCGTGCTGTTCGTCGGTGCGCTCATGGCGTTGGAGGGTGAGACGACGATCGGCGTAGTCATCGCTTTCACGGGATATGTAGGACTGCTGGCATCGCCGCTTTCGGAAATTGCCAACCTGACAAGCACGACTCTGAACGCGGTTGCTGGTGGTCGACGTGTTTTCGCAATCGTGGATGAAGAACCGCAGGTGAATGATGCCGCGCATGCCAAGGCGTTGGAATTCCGCGGCGGTGAAGTCCGGTTCCAGAATGTCGACTTCAGCTATGTTCCGGGTCGCAAAATCCTGAGGGACAACAGTTTTGAAGCGAAGCCGGGTGAGATGATTGGCATTTGTGGTCCAACGGGCGCTGGCAAGAGTACCATCATTAACATTCTGACGCGGTACTACGACATCGACAGCGGCTGCATCTTAATCGATGGTCAAGACCTGAAGGGGCTCACGCAAAACAGCCTGCGGAAGCAGATCGGCACCGTCTTGCAGGAAGCTTTCCTGTTCTCTGATACCGTCATGAACAATCTGAAATATGCAAAGGACGGTGCAACCGACGAGGAATGCATCGAGGCGGCGAAACAGGCGAACGCCCACGAATTCATTGAGAGATTGCCACAGGGGTACGACACATTGATGACCGAGCGCGGGGCCAATCTGAGTCAAGGCCAGCGCCAGATGATAACGATTGCTCGGGCCATGGTGGCAGACCCTCGCATTCTTGTACTCGACGAAGCAACAAGCAACGTCGATACTCGGACCGAGAAGCTCATCCAAGAAGGCCTCCAACGTCTGATGTCCGGCCGCACAAGTTTCGTGATCGCGCATCGGCTAAGTACGATTCGCAATGCTCACAAGATCCTTGTCGTGGACGAAGGGAGGATCGTGGAACAGGGCCCACACGACGATCTTCTCGCCAAGAAAGGATTCTATTACTCGCTGTACATTAGCCAATTCAAGGGCAAGCTACCTGGGAGTCAGACAGCATGAGGTGGGCAGTGTTTCTCAGGACGGTAGTGATTCTCGCCGCAGTGCAACACGCCGCACCAAGCAGCGCGGCGAATGACACCGTGAGGTTCGGGGGTGTCGTGGTCGATGCGGAGACAGGTCAACCGATACCCGCTCGGGTGCACGTGCGATCGAAGGACGGATCTTGGCACTTCGTCGAGTCGAACGGTGGCCGCCACGTACACTATCAACGACTTCGGCCGCAGACTCCCAACAGCCAAGAAGTCCACACAACCCTCTCGGCAGATCCATTTGTAGTTGAGTTGCCCGCCGGTCAGTACACGTTTCGTATCGAGCGAGGCAAAGAGTATGCGCCAGTTGAAGAGCTGCTGGAAATTCGTGAGCCACGCGATGTGACTTTTCGACTGCGACGCTGGATCAACATGACGGATCGACATTGGTTTTCCGGGGATACGCATGTTCATCGCTCATTGGAAGAGTTGCCGAACGTAATTCTCGCCGAAGATTTGAACGTTGCGCTTCCATTGACCTATTGGGTGCGGCGATCGGACACGCCGCCTCGCATCGAAGGAGAGAGCGCTGTACCGGAACCCAAATTGATCGTGGTTGATCCAACCCACGTCATTTATCCGGTCAACACTGAGTATGAGATCTTCAGCGTTGGCGATCGCTCGCATACCCTCGGCGCGGTATTCGCGCTCAATCATCGCTCTGCCTTTCCAATGGGAGCACCGCCAGTCAAGACGTTAGCACGCGCGGCACGGAAGCAAGGAGCGTTGTTGGATCTGGACAAACACAATTGGCCCTGGTCACTGATGATCGTGCCCATCATGAATGTCGATTTGTTTGAGTTGTCGAATAACCATATCTGGCAAACGGAATTCGGGTTTCCCGGCTGGTATGAGAATCTCGCGCCGTCCTACATGAAGCTGGAAAGGCAGGCGGACGGTTTGACCGAGTGGGGCTGGATGGACTTCGGATTCCAGACGTATTATGCGCTGTTGAACTGCGGCTTTCGCTTGCGGGTGTCGGCCGGTACGGCGTCTGGAGTTCATCCCGTCCAGCTTGGTTTTGGTCGAGTGTACGTACACATGCCGGATGGATTTAGCTACCAAGGCTGGATCGAGGGGCTCAATCGTGGGCGCAGTTTTGTGACCACGGGTCCCATGCTTGAAGTCACCTTCGATGGAAAAGGTGCCGGGCATACTTTCACCGTTGCCAAAGATGTTGAGTCGCATCGTTTGAAACTGGCTGGGCTGGCTTCAAGCCTCCGACCACTCGATCGAATCGAGATCATTGTGAACGGTCGAGTTGCGCGGACCGTCTCGCCCGAAAATAGACCGAAAGACAGTGGAGGTTACGAATCGCGCATCGACGTCGTTGTGTCCGACGACAAGTCTCACTGGATTGCCGTTCGCTGCTTTGAACAAACCGCAAGCGGTCGCCTACGTTTTGCCCATACGAACCCGGTCTTCGTTGATATCGAGGGGCGACCGATACGCCCGCGACGAGAAGAGATTGACTACTTCATCCAGCGAATGAAGGACGAGATCGCCCGAAATCAAGGGGTGCTTTCCGCCGAACAACTAGCGGAATATCGAGAAGCGTTATCGATTTACGAGCGTATTGGGGAGCCGTTGCGGTAGCGTCGCTTCTGCCGATCGTCATCGTCATCCATTGCAGCGGCCAACGCAGACGTAGCCGCCATGCTCTGAATGGGCTTGGTCAAGATCGACTCCACAACGATCTCTTCGTAGTAGGATGGCCCTAGTAGCGGCCAAGCTTCTTGGTGATAGTTGACGGTCAATTCGGCTGCCTCGAACCGGAAGTCACCATAGGTCGCACCCTTGACCTCAAGTCGATTCGAACCAGCTCTACGTGCCGCGAAATCAACGACGCGGTCTCGGCCAAGATCTTTCTCCACGGTCGTATCAAAAGTGTATATATCGCCGCCCAGGAAACCGGCCAAGATATCATCGCCAGCACCGCCATCGAACCAATCCGATCTCGTCCCACCGAGCAACCGATCGTTACCCGATCCGCCATACGCGAACAACGGGAGTGAAGTTCGCGAGCCGTCGAGCACGTCGTCGCCTCCCTTACCGTAGAAGTACAAGCGGTCGACGTTGCTGAATCGGGTCGTCTGCAAGTTTGAGCCCTCTCCTTCCTCGATCACGATTCCTCCTTGGAAATCATCGATGACTCGAATGTGATTGGCGTAGTCATTGCCGAGATAATAAACATCGCCATTAAGATCGCGGTGGAATCCGGTAAGCGTCTCTACCGAGAGATTGAGGACCGCCCAATCGACATCTGTCATCGAGCCGACAGCAACGTTGAGGAATCCGATCGACAGCTGATCGAGAAGGTTTACCGAGCCATCGTCACTGGGAATGTTGCCCAGGTCTAGAACATACGACTGTGCATCGCCGGCAGACGAATCTTGCAGCCAATCGAGATTTGCAAACGGAACTCGGATCTTTGTGTAGCGTCCATCCTTCAGAACATCGAGATAGAGTGAATCTTGATGAGAGATGCCGGTCTGATCGACAAGGCGGAGGCCGAGTGAGGCGGCTGCCACTCGTTTTCCGGTTTCCATTCCCTGAAATTCAAACGTAAAGGGGATCACGCGTGCGAACGGACGGCTGTCGAACCCGGAGGGTCGCATGAATTGACTTCTCCAGACTGGATCCGCCTGGACACGATCGTTTATGCCCGTGTCGCGTCGCCGATCGGTGTCGCCGAGCCAATATTCGCGGTACTCGTAATGATTGTAGGGTTGATCGATTGTCTGTTGCGCGGCACGTTGCGCGTCGTGCAATGACCAGTATTGCTGGCCGTTCAAATCTAGTCGGACTTTGTTTTCAGCGGACGAATACGTACCGTCGACGTACGCGCGGTCCGTAGGATCGATGGCACCACTGGAGCCGATCAGCCAATTCTGCACGATCAAGTCGCCGGATTCCTGGGCGTATGCGTTCTCGACAATGAACGAAGGTTGGTCAGATTTGGATCCTCGTTCATTGGAGTGGTAGTAGGCAAGTCCATTGGCATTTTCGCCCGGATCAATCCTCAGTGTAAGTTGGTCGTCCAGCAGTTCACGGCCAAGGGCATCCAATTTGTAGGCGTCTATTGGATCACTAGCATCGATAATGGCGGAAACGGATTCAGCATTCTGCCGGTACTCCCAATCGTCCAACATGATCCCTTTCGGCGCTGGGCGTCCGTTCATATCGACGACCGTCCCGTCTTCGTCCTTGCGTGTATTCAACGTGTCTTCGGTCCAATCATCCCAGGCAACGAGACGCAGTTCGTGAGTGAACACACCGTCCACGGAGTACAAGTGAATCTTTGGGCTAAGTCGCAACTCCATGCGAGTGATGGATGCATCATCGGAAATCGAAGACAGGTCGAACTTCAGGTGGGGTCGAAAGTCACCATTCAATTGGACTGGGAAATGGCCCAAGTGTGCATGGCTGTCGTTATCGCGACTGGTCGAATAGGTGTCGTCTGTTGGGATCAGCGTGTACGTGCCTTGATCGGTATCCAGTGTCAACAGAGGCGAGAGCGTATCGCTGTAATCGATGGTTGAGTTCCAGATGACGTGAGATGCGCCCGTAAAGCCATGCTCACCATTCAGAGTTCGTCTGGCGGTAATTCCTTTTTCTTCGATGACGTTGTCGAGCAAACCGGCCGTGTTGAGCTGCAGGTGGGGACCAGATGATCCAAAGGAACTGGTCGATGTGCTGTCGACGAAGACGTTCATATCGGCCTTGGATCCGGTGGTGATGAAGGCATGTCGGGCGAACTCAGCGTGGACATCACGGAACAGCACTCTTTGTCCGAGGCTTTCGAATGCATAGCGACGATTGCCGGTGATACGCGACACGGGATAGAGGCTTTGTGCATGCTCGACGGTGACGACTGTCGCATCCATGCCCGTGAAGACTGTGGCATTCGCGAAGAACTCGCCGCTCACGTGCCGCACCCATACGTCACGCGCGGTTTCGACGGCGATGAAGTTCCACGCATGATTTTCTTGGTCTAAGACTGATCCATCGCCGTACTGGTGGATTAATTCACTGGCGTTGGGAATTCCGATTCCGCGAATGTACTCGACTCCAACGTTTGAGATGCGGGATCGCCAGTGGTAGCGGTCCAGATAGCTGCCGCTGTATTTTTTGTCGAGCGAAATGGTGATTGGTGCGTCAAGGGTGACGAGCAGATGATCGGAATCTCGAATCGTTTCAACGTGGGTGACGGTACGATCCATGTACTTACTTGCTTCGGTGGATGTCCAACCCTGCAGCGACGACTCTTCAAGATCACCTTCAAAGGGAACGCCAAGGTCGGTGACCCATGCTTCCGAACCGGGTCGTATGAGTTGCACGGTGTCACCAGGGACAAGTGGTTGGTGGACGTTATCTTCCGGAGCGACCCGAACGGTTCGAGCGCCGACTGGGACATAGTCATCGACGACGTGGAAGCGTCCGGTGTTGGTGATCTGCCGTCGGTAGGCGTGCCAAGCCGTAGTTGGATTAACGCGAACGAGGCCTCCATGGTGTCCTTCGGCGGATGAGCCGATGAAGGCACCTTCGTCGATATCGGCGCTCAGATGACGGTCGATGCGGAATTGAAATCCATTTGGCGAGATCTCGGTGACGCGATAGTTAACGTTGGATTCTTCGAAGATGAGTCTTTGGCCGACGGTAACGCCGAGGTCGTGCAACGACATGGATCCGCCGAGTTGAATGAAGTCTTTTCGGTAATCGAATTTGTCGGCCTGATACGCATGTTTAGTGACGGTATCATTTGGCCAGACGGGCCGGAACGGCGTGGCTCCGAAATTGGCGGTACCGGACGCGACGAGAATCGTGTTGAGTGTTGGGTCATCGGCGGATCCGGAGTATTGTCCGCGGAGTACGATACCGCTGGCGAGAATCTCGATCGAGTTTTCCAGCTCATGGACCCCGGCTTTCAGCAGCACGGCACCGCGAAAGCCATTGGCATCGGGTTGCATCTGCGCAACTCGATCGATCGCGGCCTGGATCTCGGGCGAATCATCGCCATCGGCACCATCGGCAGCCACGACCGCGCGGACAGGCACTGCGGGGAAGTCTTGGCTTCCGTTGCGAAAACCGGCGGCGGAGAAATCTGGCACACGATTACCGAACTCGTCGGGGGTGTAGACGAGCATGGTTTGGTCAGGATTTGCAGCCACCCATTCGGTCTGCCCGGTGAGAAGACATCGCTGCTCGAGTGATTCGTAGGTGAGTTTGGTGTACTTCGCGGGACAGGCACGTCGCATGTACTTCGCGAACACGGCGGGACAGGCACTGCGCGAGACATTCGGCATCTGACTCGTTCCTACTTCAAGATTTGACATTCTTGGCGGACGTAGCGTGACCGACAGAATTTCAGCGCACTACGTACCGCAGATCATTGAGACGTGATTAATCGAATTGCCTTTTGCCCAAGCAGGCGAATACTACGTGAAAACTGCATTTTGAATCAACCGACATGCTGAGAACCTCTCTATTGTTGGGACACGCAACGTTTGTGGACCGCGTCCGATTGCTTTTTTGACAGTTGTGAATGGTGACTGGGTAAACTAGCCCAATGAGAGACGTGGGTTTCCGCACCATTGGGGAGTGACTAGCAGCCGCGAGGGGTCTAGTGCTTACTGACTCGCTTTAAGACTGCATGCTAGCTCACGCTCGCAAACGGATTGGGGCGACGATTCACGCTAGATCGGAAGCGACTCAGCAATCAACAGACTATGCCGTTGGACATCCATTGCAGTTGGCCACGTGATGACAACCTCGCGCTGCAGCCGCCTCTTGCAGGCGAACTTTGGATGACGAAAATGCAACGCCCCACGTCTCTCTTCGTGAGGACAGACAGTCCATCATTGTCAGCCAATGTTGCGGGCCTGTTTGCAGCCGATCCAACAACGGCGGAAGTGACTCGTCAGCTGATTGTTTGCCTACTCGAAAACGTCGGCTGGTGGCATCGATGAGTCGCAGATAGTGAACGATCGTGAAGCCTTCATATAGCCCATGCCGTGGACCTCGGCACACGCCGTTGTCTTCGATGGGGCAGAGCCAAAGGTCTTGTTCGAGCCTTCGTGCCGCACCTATGTCTGACGAGTCCATATCGCGAAGGTTGGTGAGGTGCTCAAGTTCGTCTCGATTACGAATATGATGAAGCCGTTGATAGAGCGAAGTGAATACGGCCTCTTCCGGCACTTCAACAACTCCGGCCGCAAGCGGATTTAAGTCAATGTACGCACATGTTGCTAACAATGCGTCAGGATCCAAGACGGCGATGGACTTGTATCTTGCTGCCCAAAAATGGCCGCGACAGCCGTCTTGACGATTAGCCATCTTGGCAATCGGCTCTTTCAACGATTTCATGAACCAACCTAGATTTGCCAAACGCCGCCTCCTTTCGTTGACGTATTTATGATCAGACAGTTTCTCCTTGAGCCATTGCTTTATGCATTTCAATGGCTTTCGATTCGGCCCCCGCGGAGGATGCAGTCGTGCCCATCGCCGTAGGACTTCAGTCTTTGACCAGCGTCTACATGCCTTGCCATCGAGATAAAGTAGAAGGTGCATGTGGTTGTCCATGACGCAGTAGCCGCAGACGCCAATACTGAAGATCTCTGCCAAGTCGATCAAACGACGTTCGAGGAATTTCCTTCGCTGATCACGTGAAGAATCGAAGAGAAAGGCTCCTCGCACACACTCCGATATGCAGTGATACCAGGGTGTCACATCGAGATCGACGAGCCTTGATCTTGCAACCGTCATTTTGAGTCTCCGAATCGCATTGGACGCGTTAGCCCGAGCGAATCGTACAACGGAGTTGCAACTCGTCAAAGTTTCACGTGCGAGTTAGAAGATCACAGTGCCCACCGAATTCAAATGCACCGCCGTTGATGCGGGTCCACAGCAACTGCTATGGAAGGTCACTCGGACCGCGCATCCCCCCTGCTAAGGTCCGCTGCTGTTCCTGCAATCGTGGCTATCAGGAGGCTTACAGCGTCAGACGCATCCTTTAGTCATCGATCTTCGGTCTGGCGGGCAAGAGCACTAGAGACACGCTTCACTTGATCCACCAAAGAAAGTGGCATTGCCTCTAACTCATTCGGAAGAACTTGATCGACCGCGAGCGATGCAAACCTCGGGCCAGGTTGATTGAGAAACTCTTGAAATTCGCTCTGAAGGCCGTTTATGCAATCAGCACTAAGGACTGTCGAAAACCCAGTCGCCCGAGCCAAATCACAATAGTTTAGAGGCGTACCAAACGCTGGCGTCTTCTGGCCACCGGTGACTTCGTAGAGACCGTTATCAAGAACACAAACTGTAAGATTCCTTACGCCTGCGGCCACGACTGAAACTAAGCTTCCGAGACTCATGAGAAGCGATCCGTCACCGGTCACAACCAGGCACTCTCGAGAGGAGTCCGCAAGGGCCATTCCGAGTGCGAGTGGGATGGCTCCGCCCATGGTCGATGGGTTGTAGTGGAAATCCAAATCTGACCGTGAGATTTTTGGCCAGATTCGTGAAGATCCTTGGTTAGTGATGACCACGTCCGTGTCGCTCCGAACGCTCGCAAGGACACGCAATGTTTCAACGACCCCCATACGATTCGAATTTGAGGGAGCGTCGCTCTTTTTTCCATTCATCGCAAGCCACTCATTCGGCAAGAAGTACGGCTCCTGATCGTCCAGCTGATTGACAGCGACGATAGTGCTCGGACAGTTTTGCCTTGTCGGCTAAACACGACACCAACTCATAGTCGACGTTCCACGCCCGAAGAATTGGCTCGGCAAAGGATTTCGCTGAATCACTCGAATCAGGAGACAACATGTTGCGCCCCCCAATCAATGAAAAGACGGGCAGCCGCATATCATGTATGACATTACGCATAGCATCGCCCGATTCAAATAAACCTGTCGTCTGCATAAGCACCAACGGAAATTGACCACCAATCACTAACCCAGCCGCCAGCGGCCAAGCCTCTCCCTCGCGACACACCCGTATTAGCCGAATTGTTGTTGCTGACTCGAGCGCTGGCTCCCACAATCCCATTACGCTGTCCGGAACCCAGACGACATGAGTGATCGACATGGCAGTCAGTTCATCAACGATTTCTGGTCCAGTGAACACGCAGCTCTGATCCCTTAATCTGGTACTTCTAATCCGGCACTTCGGCGAGTTAAGTCGATACCGTAACTGCTCGAGGGCGCCGTGTCGAGTTTGCTAGATGTCTCGCACTGCCCCGTTGTTGCAGCCCATCCAGGGTCAATTCCTGCGTGAATCCACTCATCGGCGGCATTACAATGCATGTCCCGTTCTCTCTGGTTCCTTAGTTCGATATCGAAGCCACTCTCCACCACGACTCAAGGCGATCGACCATGTGCCGAGAAAGATCGACGAGCGCGTTGCCTGTCCCCGCAATCTGTTTAGCAAAAAACCGCTTGGGGCTGTCGCCACCCGCGTTTGCGGCCGATAGACGCCAAACACTGCATGTCCCGGTTTGGCCTACCCCGGTTGGGCGTAAAACCTTGCCTGTCCCGTTGCCGGTACCGTTGCCGGTAGGGACCGCCGCCCTCGCAGTGCCTGTCCTGTTGCTGACCCTGTTGCTGACCCTGGCCGCTCAAACCGCCCAGGCCCAGCTGCACGCCCAAGTCACTACGTCGCCACCAACCTGGGCCCTGCTGCAACGCCAATTGATCCATGCCAATACCGAGGCCTGTGAGGAATTCTTTCAGCAATATTTCGATCAACGAGGCTTCCTCCTCTGTGTCGAACGCTGGGGAGGCGACGATGGGCCCGATGACGCAATCGAAAATTGCAACGATTGGCCACTCCTCCACGCACTCGGTGCACCCAACAACGTGCTCCACATGTACCGAAAAGCCTGGGAAGGACACTTAAGACAATACACTCTCGCCAAAACCAAAGACGTGCCCTTCGCGCGAGATGGCATGTACTACAAAGAATTTCCCTGCATGTTCGATTGGCTGCACAACAACGAAGGATTGCTCGTCTTTCACCTCATGGGCCTCTCGGAACCCAATCATCCCAGCTACGAAAAACGGATCCGCCGCTACGCCGGATTCTACATGAATGAAGATCCCGGCGCGACCAACTTCGACCCCCAACACAACATAATTCGAAGCATGATTAACGGCAGCCGTGGTCCAATGTTGCGGAAAGCAACCGCGCTGGATTGGGCCGGAGATCCGATCGAAGTTGAAAATCGCTTCGATCTCGGACACGGTGAGCGAAACTATCAGGAAATGCTCGCCCACTTTGAAGAGTACAACGACGTCGCCGGAGACCACCCGCTGAACCTACTGGCCACCTCACTGGCCGCGAATGCATTCCTAATCACCGGCGAAGAAAAATACAAAACGTGGATCCTCGAGTATGTCGATGCCTGGCGAGCAAGAATGCAAGCCAACAACGACATCATCCCGAGTAATATCGGCCTCGATGGAAAAATCGGCGGCCAGTGCAATGGCAAATGGTACGGCGGCGTCTACGGCTGGGGGTTTACCGTCGTCGTTCCACAGACCGGCGCGCTCGCTCATCGAAACTCCACCCACTGGGGATTCACCGGGTTTATGAATGCGTATCTTCTAACCGGTGACGATCGATTTCTAGAACCTTGGCGTCGGCAACGTGCCGCCATCAACGCACAAAACAAAACCGTCGACGGCCGCATGATGTATCCACGCATGCACGGAGACGAAGGTTGGTACGCCTATTCCCCGCAACCTTATAGTTTCAACAACCTGGAAATCTATTATCTGTCCATGCGCGACGACGACCGCAAACTCGTCCCTCGTAACAGCTGGCTTGATTATCTCGAAGGTCGCGACCCAAGCTACCCGGAACGAGCCCTACGACAAGACCTCGCCGCCATCCGACAACGCATCGAGGCCATGAGAAAGGACAAAACCACGCCCGACACAAGGCTGGCAGACGACCCGATGAAATACAATCCCGCCCAAGTCCGCGCACTCCGACAACTTATGCTCGGTGGCATCCACAGCGGCAAACAGTCATCCCTGCTCCATTGCCGTCTGAGGTACTTCGATCCAATCGCCCGTCGCGCTGGCCTCCCTCCCGACGTCGCTGCCCTCGTGGAGACAATGACCGCGGATCAAGTCACCTTCCAACTGGTCAACATCAGCCAACTCTCCCCTCGAACGGTAACCGTACAAGCAGGAGCCTACGGCGAACATCAATTCAGCCATGTGGAGTTAGATGAAACAGGCCACATGATCGACAGTCCACACTTCACTGTCGAACTTGCGCCAAGTGCCGGCGCGAAATTTACCGCCAAGATGCGCCGTTACGCGAATCAACCAACACTTCGCTTGCCCTGGGACCCATCCAGACGCTAGTACGGAGTACGCTTCCAACCCGGCTGAAATTTTCGCATCGTGAACGAGTCATCGCGTCGCCGCATGCCGCACCTCTGGTAAACGGTATGAGCTCGAGCTAACTTCGCCCGATCCAACGTTACACCGACACCCGGAGCATCCGGCACCGCCATCTTCCCATCCTGAATGCGCAGATTTGGCCCCTCGATGATGTCGGCATCTTCCACAAGCCACACATAGTGCGTATCACTCGCATATGTAAGCTCGGGAGTCACCGCACCCGCATGAATCATCGCAGCCATCGTGATTCCCGCATGATTGTTGCTGTGCTGGCTCAATCCCCAACCTAACGAGGGCGTGATACGACCAAGAGTTTGAAAAGCCGTGATACCACCCCAACCATGATGGTCACCCAACACAACATCGATCGGTCCGTTGCGAATCGCATCTGGAATGTGATCGAAACGAGTCACACACGAGTTCGTACTCATCGGCAACTCGCTCTTCATGCGTACCTCCGCCATGGCCCGTTGCCCAGCGACAGGATCCTCATAGTACTCAAGCGGCATGTCGCGAAGCGATCCAGCAATCCGCAAGGCGGTGGCCATCGTCCAACGACCATTCGGATCAATGCGCAGTAACTGCTTTCCGCCGAAACGTTCGTTGATGGCCTGCAGAGCCTCAAGCTCCAAGTCCGGCTGAAAGACTCCAGCCTTTAACTTGTGCACTCGAAAACCCCATCTCTTTTGAAATTGAACGGCCATATCGGCCATCGCCTCGGGCGTGCGAACATCGCCCCAATCGTCCAACGCCGCATCGCTTCGACCTCGGTCATCCACCGTACGTGGATCGTTCAAGACCTGGGAATGATCCGCAGCAAAGCGAAAGAACAAGTAAGATGCGAATTCAACCTGCTCCCGAACCGGACCGCCGAGCAGATCGCACAGCCGAGTGCCGGTCACGCGTCCCATCGCATCCAGGCAAGCCAGTTCAAGACCTGCATAAACCGAGTTGCCTAGTTTCCTGACGTCGGCCGCCCAACGCTCATAGACTCCAACGCCCTGCCCAACCAACTGTTGCCCCGCCTGCTCGAGCCGCTTCGTGACCCGCTCCCCACCATGCGTCTCACCAATCCCCGTCACACCGGCACTGGTTTCGACTTCGATGATATTGCGGAGGAAATAAGGACCATGGCAACCACCCGCTGCCAATATCGGAGGATCCGGCAAAGCAATCGGTGTAATGCGTACGCCGGTGATCTTGATCGCCTTCGTCACGTCCGGCGAGAGGTTTAGCTCGCCCGAGAACGCCGATCGAACACCGATGGCACTGATGGCCGCCACGAACTTCGACATCCACATTCGACGTGAGATTCTCATGATTGTTCGCCCCCGAATAATTAAGCACAATGCAGTGCGAACGATTGTACCGTCATTCAACTTCGCCAGACAAAGGAATGATGAACGAAAACTCAAGCATCCAATCCGTTGCCATCATCAGCCCCGGCGACATGGGTCATGCCATCGGCAAAGCACTCGCTGAGGACGGCCTGAAGGTCATCACCTGCCTGAAGAATCGTAGCCAGCGTACGCATGATCTCGCCGCAGCCGCTGGAATCGCGAATCGCGAAAGCCTCGAGCAGGTCACCCTGGAGGCCGATCTGATCCTCTCCATCATTGTGCCGGACCAAGCCCTTGAGGCCGCCAGACAAATCGCCGACGCCGCGAGAAGATCTGGAAGTTGCCCGCTGGTGGCCGATTGCAACGCCATCTCACCGGAGATGGTGCGCCAAGTGGCCGCGGTGTTTGCCGATTTCGGCGGCCATTTCGTCGATGCATCGATCATTGGCTTTCCGCCGCGCGCAGGACAGATCACTCGCATCTATGCCTCTGGACCCCGTGCCCATGACCTGCAGAAGTTGACAAATCGGATGATCCAAGTCCTCGCGCTGGGCGATCAGATCGGACAGGCCTCTGCGGTCAAGATGTGCTACGCAGCCCTTACTAAAGGCACCTTTGCTCTGCAGTTTGCTATGCTGCTGGCCGCACAACAGTTGGACGTGTTCGACGAACTCTGCGCCGAATTGGACTTCAGCCAAACCGATTCCTATCGCCTCATGCAGCAACAACTTCCGCGATTACCTGCCAAAGCGCATCGCTGGGTCGGCGAGATGAATGAGATTGCCAAAACTTTTGACCAAGTCGACGTTTCCCCCATGTTCCATCAAGCAGCCGCTGAAATCTATCGCTCCATCAGCCGAAGTCTGCTCGGCAAGGAAACTCCCGAGAACATCGATGTAAATCGCACGCTCGCGGAGACCATCGAAAAGATCTCGTCGACAAGGTCACTCGATTAAGTACCCACCACAGCCAGAGGACGTTCCATGCACCCGTTTGGAAAGTTTCGCATCGTTGATCTCAGCGTCCCACTCGAGCACCTTGCGGTCAGTGAGCCGATCCCACCTGAGATTCAATATGTCACTCACGACGCAGAAGGACTCCAACAGATGCAACACCTGTTTGGGGTCACAGCGGAAGACCTGGTTTACTCCAGCGGCAAAGGCTGGGCCATCGAACACATCAGTGCGATCACCCATACCGGGACGCACGTCGATGCGCCGTATCACTACGGAATCGAATCCGAAGGACGGCCCGCGAGACGTATCGACGAAGTTCCGCTCGAGTGGTGTTTCGCGCCAGGCGTCGTGCTGGATGTATCCAATCTGCCTTCCGGGGAACGAATATCGATCGATCATCTCCAACGTCAACTGCAAGCAATCGATTATCAATTGCAGCCGAGTGACATTGTTCTGTTACGCACCGGAGCGGACAAGAGACTGCACTCCAGCGACTATTTCCAACAGCCAGGCCTTGATCGTGAGTCCGTCTTGTGGCTTGTTGAACAAGGCGTCCGCATTATCGGGATTGATGCCTACACGCTCGATCGTCCGTTCGAGAATATGGTTGCCGACTTTAAAGCAACTGGAGATGGTCGACACGTCTGGCCCGCTCACTTCGCCGGAATCGAACGCGAATACTGTCAGATCGAAAAACTTGCCAACCTCGACCTGATTCCACACCCAACCGGCTTCGTCGTTTCATGCTTGCCGGTCAAAATCAAAGCTGCCAGCGCCGCATGGTGCCGCGCAATCGCGTTGGTGCCCGAGTAGCCGATGGCACGGGGGAATCGCGACTTGCCGACCGCTACGTATTGCCTTCAAACATCTGGCAGTAACTCTCATAGCGGCGTACATCAAGGCGACCATCAGCTACGGCGTCCTTAACCGCACAATCCGCTTCGTGCATGTGCGTGCAGTCAGGAAAGCGACAATGCGATACGTAAGGACGTAGATCACGACAAAAACCCGCTAGCTCCTCGGGAATCACATCCCACAATTGAAATTGGCGAATGCCGGGCGTGTCGACGATGTAACCACCGGCTCCGAGCGGAACGAGTTGCGCTGCCGTCGTCGTGTGACGACCCTTTTCGCTATCGGTGCTCACGGTGGACACGCGCAGATCTAACCCATTCTCGATCGCGTTCAGGAGTGATGACTTACCAACACCGCTCTGGCCGATCACGACGCTTCGTAACCCGACCACCGTCTGACGAAGGTGATCGATGCCAAGACCTGTTGTCGCCGACATTGTGATCACGCTGTAGCCCATCTGACCATAGACGCCGATCAACGGCTGCAAATCTGCTGGATTGACCAAGTCGATCTTGTTGATGCAAACGATCGGTCGAATCTCCGACTTCTCAGCCGTGACCAACAGGCGATCAATGAGGTGAGGCTTGAGCACCGGTTCAGCGGCACTCGTAACCACAAGCAATTGGTCAACGTTGGCAACGATCACATGTTGCCGAGAACGGCTTGTACGACACAAGACACCATGTCTCGGTTCAATGCGTTCAATGATTCCCTCATAGTTGTCGGCGGGGCGAAAGAGAACACAGTCCCCGGCCGCCAAAACATTCCGCTGATCCGTGCTCAATGTTTTCAGAACGCGGCGAGTCGCACACTGATACACCTGCCCGTCCTCGTCGGCCCGAACCTGGCTTTGCAGGCCCCCCACACTCAACACCGTCCCGCGCAGGCAGACGGACTGGTCGACCTCGGGAAACACACTCAAACCCGTCTCGTCGTCGTGCTCCTGACCGACGATGGTTCGCTTGCGGCTTAAGTCACCCTTGCCACTCACGCGTTCCGATCGAACAGAATCGTCTTGCTCGAAGCCGTGATCCTGAAACTCACGGGTCAGATCGCCGCGTCGTACGCGAACTTCTCGGTTTTTGCGAAAGTCGGCTCGAATCTTTGACTTTTTCTTTCGAGCCATAAGATTAGCGACCGAGCGAATCCTGCGGGGCAAGCTCGTCTGAACCGGTAAACGGTTTGCCATTGCCCTCGTGGTGAACCGACGGACCGATGAGTTCAACGATCTCCTGCTCGCTAATCTCTTCTTGCTCCACGAGTGCCCGAGCCAATGCATCCAATTTGTCTCGGTTCTCGTTCAAGATGCCGATCGAGCGGTCGTAGGAATCGTGTAAGATCCGCGCGACTTCGTCGTCAATGATCTGCAACGTGTGCTCGCTAAACTGCCGTTGCTGATGAATCTCGCGACCCAAGAATGGATCTTCGTCGCTCAATTTGTAGCTCACAGGGCCAAGCTTGTCGCTCATACCCCACTTGGTCACCATGCGTCGAGCCAATCCAGTTGCACGCTCCAAATCATTTTCGGCGCCGGCGCTGAACTCATGGTACACAAGTTTTTCAGCAGCCCGACCCCCGAGCAGGAACGCCAGCCGATCCTGGAGTTCGCCCTCTGAAATGTTGAGTCGGTCTTCTTCCGGAAGCGTCTGAGTCACGCCTAAAGCACGACCGCGTGGTATGACCGTCACTTTGTGGACGCGATCCGTACCTTTGGTCAGCCAGGCGAGCAACGCGTGTCCAGCTTCGTGATACGCCGTCTTTTCTTTTTCCTCACCCAACAAAACTTCCTCGCGTTTGGGGCCCATGAGCACTTTGTCTCGCGCGTACTCAAAGTCGTCCATCGACACGGTCGACTTGTTGTTACGCGTCGCCCAAAGTGCGGCCTCATTGACCAGATTGCGAATGTCAGCACCGGTCAAGCCAACCGAGCCCTCAGCCAAGCGAGTCAGATCAACATCATCGGCAAGCGGAATGTCACGCACATGAACCTTGAACATTTCAATCCGACCCTTCAACGTCGGACGGTCAACGGTAATGTGTCGGTCAAATCGACCCGGACGCAGCAGTGCCGGATCTAACACGTCGGGTCGGTTCGTCGCCGCAATCACGATCACCGAGTCGGTTGGCGTAAAGCCGTCCATCTCGCTGAGAATCTGGTTCAGCGTCTGTTCACGCTCGTCATGACCACCGCCCAGCCCCGCTCCGCGCTGTCGCCCCACGGCGTCGATCTCGTCAATGAAGATGATGGCCGGTGAGTTTTCTTTGGCCTTTTGAAATAGGTCCCGAACACGACTGGCACCAACACCGACAAACATCTGAATGAATTCAGAGCCACTCACGGTGAAGAACGGAACATCTGCTTCGCCTGCCACGGCACGCGCTAACAGAGTCTTGCCGGTACCGGGGGGCCCGTTCAACAACACACCCTTCGGCACTCGACCGCCCAAACGTTGGAATCTTTCAGGGTCCTTCAAGAAGTCGACGATTTCTTGGATGTCCGCTTTGACACTCTCCAAACCAGCCACATCTTTAAACGTCACCGGCCTGTCGGTCGATTCATAGCGCTTCGCCGGACTCTTGCTAAAGCCCGAGAGGAAACCGCCGCCCATGATCTGATCGCGCGTGCGACGGAACATCGACCAAAGGAAGAGGAACAGCAAAATCGGTAGCAGCAAACTCAAGAAGGTCACAAAAACCGCGGATCGATCGGTCGGCCGCTTGTAAGGCAGTGGCTGGCTATGCTCGGTGATCAGCTTCTCAAGCTCGGCCCGCTCCGTCTCGCTGGCCCATTCCGGCATCGTGACCCGGAACTCACCCTCGATCACAACCTTCTCATTCTTTTTGGTGGTCGGAACCTCCAGCTCCCCTTCCTTGTTCACCTCGGGCGGCGATACCGGCGGCTTCTCAAACCGTCCCGTGCCATCAAGACCCTCGAACTGCACGTACCGGACGTTGCCCTTGAGCAATTGCTCTTTAAAGAAGGAATAAGAAATCGCGGTCGGCGTTTCGGATTGATTGGTCAGAAAAATAACGCTGATCGCAATCAACAAGGCGACAAGGAACCAAGCATTGGGACCTGCCGGACGCATGATCGACTTCTTTTCCTCGGACTTCTTTTCGTTGTCCTGGGAATCGGTGGACATGGGGTTCCTTTCATCCGGCCCTGAGCGGAGGGCCGAATCGCAGCGTCATTTTTTTCTTACATGGTCTAGCACGCAAACGAATCTCGCATCCTGACGCGGCGACGGAGACTCAGTGCAGCTCACTTATCCTTGCTGTTGATCGCAAATTGTAAACCACTGGACCGCTTTTTTCGAATAGGTTCGCTCGAAGTTCAGTCATCCAAAGTCCTTGCAGCCGCTGCGTTTCCTGCCGCTCGCCAACGCCGGTACAGTTGTAAGTGACGGGGCCTGACCGTCTTGGGCAATTTGGCTAACCACTGAGAAACCGATTCGGTCGGATAGCTCTCCACAACATCTCGCATGGCACGTACCAGGCTCTCGGGAAGCATGCCTTCCAAGGGAACAGCCCGCCCCTCTTCCATCGCTCGCATGGCATGGTCCAGGATTTGGTCCTCTTCCATCCCCCGAATGACAGCACACTCCTCGGTCGTATAGCCATTCTGGAACAGGCGCCAAGTCCAATAATACTGAGGCTGATCCGCCGTCAAAATCATAGCACCTGAGGCATGATCCCCCCGGACAGGAACGGGCGCTTCGTGGGCTGGGTCGATACGTCGCGTGGCGATCTCGGAACGATCGTCGGCATAATCGTCATTTCGGTCATCGGCTGTACGATGGTCCGGGGCCACAGTGGGATCCGGGGCCACAGTGGGATCCGGGGTCACAGTGGGATCCGCGGTCACAATGGCGGTTGTCTGGCAGATTCTGCTAGCGAGATCCTCGGCTAAACGCAACCGTGAAATCGGCTGTTCTCCACGCATGATCCGATCGCCCTCCTGCGTCAGCTTGACGACGGGTCGAAACCGATCGACTTCAGATTGTTCAATCCAGCCGACATCCATCAGAGCGTCGATCAGCACATTAACCTCGGTCTGCTTGAGATTGCTCAGAATGCCAAAGGTACTGAGCTGATCGAGCTTCCATTTCTGGACCTTGGCCGACTTCGAACCGCACAGCATCGCAGCAATCATGGTCTTGCCAAAGCGGCCCTGCGAGCGAGCGACACCGCTGAGCGTCTTGATCACTGCAACCCGCACCCGTTCGTCGATCGGTTGATGGCTTGCATACTGCGATAAGGTGTCCCTCTCGTCACAATTGTCGCAGTGCCCACAGGGTTGACGCGTCTCGTCACCGAAATACTCCAGCAGCACTTCTTGTCGGCATTGCCGGGCAGTCGCATAGGCCTCGACTCGATGCAACTTGTCCAGATTCAACTGTCGGCGATTTTCTAACTGTTCAAAATCCAACTCGAGCTGATGAAACGGAAGGTCACGCCGAATCATTCGCAGCGCTCGCCCTCGAAACGGTGGAACGTAGGTGAACGATTCCAACCGACTCAGCTCACGCAGGGCTCGCGTCACCGCGCTGCCCGCGAGTCCACAATCCGCCGCCAACTCATGTGGATGAAAGTAAACCAGTTCGAAGCGACGATCTCCGATCCGTTTCTCAATGGCGCGGGCGACCGCACGTTGAGCTTGTGCTTGTTTCGGTAAGAAGTCACAGATCGTCGCAACATCGCTGTCGATACGCGCCGCGGCACGATTGCGACTCGGCTCCAGTCGCTCAAGTACGCCACACTTTTCTAGCATGCGTTCGCAAATACCAACGCCTTCTTGACTGATCGAGAGGTCGAGATCGTGTCGCACGTCTTCCAATGTCACTTCAATTGGATCTTCGTCGCGACGACGCAAGTATTCGTAGATCTCAGCAATCGTCTTTCGCTGCGGAAAGGCGCTCTCGATGAAGAACTCCTGGATGTATCGATCTGATGGCGAGTACATGAGCAGGCATCGCGAAGGCTGTTGATCTCGGCCGGCCCGCCCGGCCTCCTGGTAGTAGGCTTCCAGGCTCCCAGGAATGTTGTAGTGCACGACGAAGCGGACGTCGGGTTTATCGATTCCCATGCCAAACGCATTCGTGGCGACCACCACGGGCGTGGCTTCACGCATGAACTGGTCTTGAACGGCGCGCCGATCGTCGGGATCCATTCCGCCGTGATAGACCAACAACTTTCGACCACTCGCGGCACCAATCTCGGTGGCAATCTCTTCGCATGATTTGCGCGTGGCTGCGTAGATGATTCCGGCACCGGCGTTTTCGTTGACGAAGTGGCTTAGTGCGTCACGCTTTTCTCGTTGGTTCGCGATCGTTTTCACTTCGTAGTGCAGGTTGGGCCGTGCAAATCCCGCCACAAACGTGAGCGGATTGTTCAACCGCAATTGAGCGACAACGTCTTGACGAACGTCGTGAGTTGCCGTTGCGGTCAGAGCAATCGTCTGAGGATTGCCGATCCGTTCGCGAAACATCCCCAGTCGTGAATAATCATGGCGGAAGTCGTGGCCCCACTCGCTGATGCAGTGAGCTTCGTCGACAGCCAACAGCTGAACGTCGGCCTGCTGGACGGCCTCCATGAATCGAGGGCTGCGGAATCGTTCCGGTGCCACGTACAGCAGATCGTATCGACCGTCGACGAAGCCGGCGATTCGCGCCGACTGCTCGGTCATTGTCAGCGTGCTGTTTATGAACTCGGCGCGAATGCCGCGTTGTGTGAGCGAATCGACTTGGTCCTTCATCAACGCGATCAACGGCGATACGACCAGCGTTGATCCCCGGCGCATGACCGATGGCAGTTGAAAACAAAGACTCTTTCCACCACCCGTGGGCATGATGCAAAGACAGTCCTGCCCGTCGATCAAGGCATCGATGACATCGCGCTGGCCCGGCCGGAATTCACTGAGCCCGAATCGTTCAAGGAGGGATTCTGGAGAGACGATATCCTGATCTGACATACAGGCCTACCTGCCTATCATGATGCAACCACGCGCCATCAACCTGACGGCTCGTCGACGCGTCGCGTTACGATCCAACAACGCAACTTAAGTCGAGCCACATCGTAGCAATAGCCTCGATGCAGATGGAACCCGGGGGATTCACAATTTCACCCAAATCCCACGATTGGAGTGCCTGATGAGGATCAAGAATGAGCGTGGCAGAAGTTGTCGAACACAGTAGCGAACGGGAAATTCGGCTTCTCGATCTAACTCTCACCACGTTCACGTCGCATGAGACGACTGACGCGCCGACCGTTTTGCCACTGAATCGATTTGATCGGTGTGCCATCGTTCGTCCAATAGTTGAACACACCATGCGGACTTCCGTCCCGATGCTGCCCTTCGGCTCGCTTGAGACCGTTCAGGTGCCAACGAATCTCGCGACCATGTGGTATGCCATCTTTGAATTCGATCTGCACTGCCTTTTGACCCGTCTCATACCACCGCGACACGAGACCATGGCGTCGACCAGCCAGGTACGTTTCCGATTGAAGTGGGGACTTTCCATCCTCGGCGTAGGAAATCGACGCTCCATCTAACTTACCGGCGGCGTAAGAGGCCTCCCGAGAAAGCGTGCCATCAGTTCGATACCAGATCCATTGGCCTTCCGCGACGCCCTTATCGAATCGTGCAATCCGGGCTGTGCCACCGCCTTGGTGCCAAAACGTCCATTGCCCATCTCGTTTTCCATGGGCATAGCGGCCGGCGGAAAATTGACTACCATTCGGATAGAATTCGGCAACAGCGCCGTGCAGGATTCGATTTCCCTGCTCATCTAGATACGCTTCAGATGTGCGACGAGTCGTGCCGTCGGAGTATTCTTCGACTAACTCCTCGACAGAGACCACTGGCTCGGTCAAGTGCACAATTTGCTTTGTTGTCGAGTCATCCTGATGCACAACTTTTCCGCGAGACTTCTGAGCGGTATCTGTTGGCAATGGAGAGTTAGAAGTAGAACAGGCAGCTAGTCCAAGCAGAACCAAGACAACCAGCCCAACGCGGCAGTCGAATGCCTTCATATTTGTGCCCCTTCCATCCACACCTAACGCGTAGATCTGCTTTTATTATGGCCCAAAAAAACGAAGATCGACGCGGCCGGATGATCGCACATCCTTCAGGTCATCGCGATACGGTGAGCGCGACATCGGTCAATCGATACAACCGTTAGACTGAACTCGGTGAGCCGTCGAAGTCATGTCCCAAACAACATCAGATTCTGAGAGCCGCGGAGTCGTCGCCGTTGTCGTCGAAGATCATCGATTCCTGGTCATCCGGCGCTCGCAGCACGTTCGCGCGCCCGGCGCGTATTGCTTCCCCGGCGGGGCCATCGAAGGCAACGAAACCGAACAGGTTGCCGTGCAACGAGAATTGAATGAGGAGTTGGGGGCGAATGTGCAGGTGATGCGTCGTATCTGGCAGTGCTGGACACCCAATGGAATTCAACTCGGGTGGTGGCAAGCCACGTTGCGTAATGCTCATTTGATGCGGCCCAATCCAGACGAGGTCGAATCATTTCACTGGCTAACCGCGACCGAAATCGTTAAGCTCCCACAGCTCTTGGCAACCAACCGGGAATTTATGGCCGCGCTGGATCGTCGCGAAGTCATTCTCGACACTTGTTAAATTTGCCGCGCTCGCGAATGCGTTTTGTATGCAGCAGCAGGCCAATGCCGGTGAAGCGTGGTCCGAAATAGAATCGGACGTATAATGAGTGGTTTATTCATCGGCCGATCTCTTTTGACTTAGACTGCACCGTGGGCAAGAAGAACAAAAACAGGCGACCCGCAGCTACTCGACGCAAGCCACGCACGGCTTTGCTGCGGTGGGCAGCCATCATCGTAGCCCCTCTGTTCGCTGCCAGTTATCTGCTTGCCGACTGGTGGGTCGGCTTACCAGAACAAAGCGAAGCGACCTACGTCGGTCGCCAGACGTGTGCCGAGTGCCACCAGTATCAAATGGACCAATGGCACAACTCACATCACGATTTGGCAATGGATCTTGCGACACCTGAAACGGTGCTTGGCGATTTCGAAAACGCCACTCTCGAACATTACGGCATCTCATCGCGAATGTTTCGTGACGGCGACGTCTTCATGGTTCACACCGAAGGTCCTGATGGCACGATGCAGGACTTCGAAGTGAAGTATGTATTTGGCATCGAACCGCTTCAGCAATACATGGTCGAAATGGATCGACCTGGGAACATGCCCAGCCATGAGATCTCAAAGGTGCAAGTCCTGCGTATCACGTGGGACACCGAGAACAAGAAGTGGTTTTATCTGTCGCCGCCCGACGTGGACGAAAAACTCGCGCCCGATGATCCCTTGCATTGGACAGGATCGGCGCAAAACTGGAACCACATGTGCGCCGATTGCCACTCAACCAACGTCCACAAGAACTTTGACATTCAGACACGGACCTATCACACGACCTTCTCTGAAATTGACGTAAGCTGCGAGACCTGCCACGGACCAGGCAGTCTGCACATCGAGCTTGCCAAAGCGAAGTCACCATTCTGGGATAGAAAACTTGGCTTTGGGCTCAAACGGCTGAAAGTTAAAGACAACAAACCCGAAATCGAATCCTGCGCCCCGTGCCATTCACGACGCAGCATGGTCGCTCAGGGTGATGACTTGCGAGATGGATATTACGACTGTTTTCAAAACGGTTTGCTTCGACCTGAAACCTATTATGCGGACGGGCAAATCCTGGACGAGGTCTACGTCTACGGTTCGTATATCCAGAGCAAGATGTATCACAAGGGCATTCGCTGTACGGATTGCCACGACGCTCACACCACCAAATTGAAGCACAACGGCAACAATGTCTGCGTGTCATGCCATACACACACTGCGGCCAAATACGACACCAGCGGCCACCATCATCACCCGACGGGCTCAGCAGGTAGTCAATGTGTCGAATGCCACATGCCGGCCACACCCTACATGGATATCGACCTGCGGCGGGACCATAGCTTGCGAGTCCCTCGTCCCGACCTCTCAGTCGAGTTGAATACGCCCAATGCGTGCACCGGATGCCATCTCGATAAGGAACGAATTTCACCAGAGAAGAGAGACAAGCTTCAACACTACTCGCAGTGGTTGACGGCAGCCCGAGAAGGCGATCAGGAGGTGCAAGCCGAATTGGATCGCGGCAACAAATGGACCGCTGAGCGGGTTGATATGTGGTACGGCAAGAAAGACCGACCGCATTTTGCCCGGGGCCTGAATGCCGCGTGGCAACGCCAGGAGAATGCCGCAGCCCAACTGATCGACATCGCCCGCTCACGGGACTATCCGGCGATCGCCCGCGCCAGCGCCCTGGAGCAACTTCAGCAGCTTGGAGACACCAGCGCCGAGCCGATAGCGCGTCGGGCGTTGAGCCATGAGGACCCCCAGATGCGGGCCGCTGCGATCGCATATCTCGAAATCCTCCCGGTCGACAATTTCAGTTCCCGTGCGGTCGCCAAGCTGATTGCCCCGCTGTTGCACGACTCCGAGCGAGCTGTCCGTACCGCAGCAGCTCGCGTGCTAGCCGGATTTCGCCCCGCTCAGATTGAGGCAGAATACCGCGAGCCTTTGCGGGTTGTGCTGAACGAATACCGAGAAGGCCTCCTGCTGAATTCCGATCAGGCTGGCTCCCACATGGCGCTTGCGTTGTTGGCCGAGCGAATGGGCAGACCAGCCGAAGCCGTCAAAGCCTATCGTGCGGCGATCCACGTGCAACCCAATGTGAGTGGCCCCCGCAGCAATCTCGCCGGTTTGTTGGAGAACGCCGGTGACGTGCAAGGAGCGAAAACTTTGCGCGCGGCCGAACTGGAACTGCTCGAGCGAGACGCTCGCCTGGCGCCCGAGTTCGGAGCGATTCAATATCGCTACGGACTAGCGCTCTATCTGGACGGTCAGCTCGAGGAGGCCGTGAAAAAGCTTGAGCGGGCCTGTGAACTCGAACCTGAACTTGCCGACTTCCGCGTAGCACTGACGCTTTTGTACGAACGACTTCAACGGTGGGACGAGGCGTTGGAGAGCTTGAAAGTCTGGCGGGAGATTCAGCCAGACAACCCATCGCTCGATTCGCTCGAAGCACGCATTCGCAGCCAGGCAAATAGCGAGTGACGCCGGTCGAGGTTCAATCACGGGTCACGGGCCACCGTCCCGTACTTCACAGCAGGAGACTACGGGCTTCTTCGCGCATGCGGCCTTACGTATTGGCCTGATCGCGGTACTGGCCAAGTTCATTCATCAGCGCCGTGAACACGTCGCTCATTCCCCGCATCAGGCGACGTGCATCCTGAATTCGGCCTTGCTCACCAGCCTCTTCCATTCGCCGGGCCCACTCCTGAACCTCTGGTACATGAAAAATGCGCACCGTCCCTTTGAGTGTGTGACCAACGCGCTTGACGGTATTGGCATCACCCTCGTCAACGGCCTCGCTCAACTCACTCATCAGCTTCGGACACTCACGTTGAAATGCGGCAATCACGTCCAGCAACAGGCCCGCGCTCTCGCCTACTTCGTCCAGCGCGGCGTCCCAATCCGGCCGAGCAATCGCCAGGTCCGGTCCCTCGTCATCGTCCATGCCATCCATGTCGCCCCGATTTGCAATGACAGCTGCCATGGCGATGTAGAGTTCTCGCTTGTTGATCGGTTTCGAAACATACTCGTCCATGCCGGCGGCGAGACATCTTTCGCGGTCGCCTTTCATGGCCCTCGCGGTGAGTGCGATGATTGGAATTTGACCGGCGTCGCCGGCCTCGCCAGCGCGGATGCGGCGTGTGGCCTCCAGGCCGTCAAGTTCTGGCATCTGGACATCCATCAGCACGATGTCGAACGCCTCGCGGTTCAAGGCCTCGATTGCCTCGCGACCGTTATTCGCCACAGCCACTTCGTGACCCCATTTCGTGAGCAGACCAACGGCCAGCTTCTGGTTGGCCAGCGTGTCTTCGGCCAACAAGACCCTCGAAGGTGGAACGTCGGGAATCTCGTCCGCGGAACGCTCCGTGTGTTGTTCTTTGCGGTCGACGGCACTCGTCAGCGCTGAGAGGATTTCCGACTGTTTGACGGGTTTCAGTAACCGAACCGCGTTCAGCTTCTGCAATCTCTTGTTGACCGTCGGATGCTTGCCGGAAGCCAATGCCAGAATCGGCACACTCGCATCTATCTTGCGAATCTCCTGGCACAGCTCGACACCGTCCATCTCCGGCATATCGATGTCGGTAATGATGAGCTGAAACGACTTGCCGCCCCGGTCATTGACTTTTTCCAGACCTAACTTGCCTGACTCAGCCGTCGTGACATTGACTTCGCATCGCGTCAGCAGGGTCTCAAGGATGGACAGGTTTGTGGCATTGTCATCGACAATCAGGACGTCAACATCAGGGAACTGTCTGCGTGTCGCCGGGACTTTTCTGGTCTGTTCAATTCCCAAGTCTAGAGTGAAAGCGAATTCGCTGCCAACGCCAAGGTCACTCTTGACCGATAGGCTGCCACCCATCATTCCGACCAGGCGAGACGAGATGGCCAATCCAAGACCGGTACCACCGAATCGCCGAGTCGTCGAGGGATCCGCCTGACTAAACGCATCGAAGATCTCTTTTTGCTTCTCATCGGGAATTCCGATCCCCGAATCCGCAACTCGGAATTTAACCGTTGCGCGATCATCATTTCGATGGACCATCTCGACATTCACGACGACTTCGCCAACTTCGGTGAATTTGATGGCGTTGCCGACCAGGTTGATCAACACCTGTCGCAAGCGAGTTGCGTCGCCGCTTAGGATGTAAGGTACTTCTTCATCGACTTGCCCGGTCAGCTCGAGGTCCTTCGTGTGCGCTCGGAACGCCAGCGACTTGAGTGCGTCACCGATTAGCTCACGAACTTCGAACGGCATCTCTTCGATATCGATGCGACCGGCTTCGATCTTCGAAAAGTCGAGGATCTCATTGATGATCGTCAGCAAAGACTCACCTGATTCTGACACAATCGTCAGGTATTCGCGTTGCTGCTCCGTCAACTCGGTATCAAGCACTAACTCCGTCATCCCAATCACAGCGTTCATGGGCGTGCGAATCTCATGACTCATGTTGGCCAGGAAATCGCTCTTGGCTTGATTTGCTGCCTCAGACGCATCCCGAGCCACTTTCAACTCTTCATTGGTCGCTTTCAGTGACTCGGCATATCCCTTGATGTCGGCCTTCATACGGTTGAACGAACGTCCCAGATCCGCAATCTCGTCGGAACCGACAACCTCAACCTCGCTACTCAGATCTCCTTGCGACACCGCGATCGTGGCATCTGAAAGCTGCCGGATCCGCCGTGATAAGGAAAGCGCCACGGCCCCACTGAACATCAGAGCGGCAAGCGTGGCACCGAGCGAGATGAACATGATGTTTCGGTCAATCGCGTAGACTTCCTTGAGCGCCTCGGTGCGGTCACGTTCGACAATGACGCCCAATCCCAGAGGTGGCTCCGACCTGGACCACACACGCGAAATCAAATGTTCGGCGTCGTCGACGACGATCGATAAAGGTTTGCCTCCCGCCTCGTCGAGGTCATCATCCAGACTTAGAATTCGTTCGACAATATGCGGTTCGTATCGACCGGTTAACGATCGAGGCTCAGTGACATCCTCGGCATCAACATTCGATTGGTGGATGATCGTCAGATTTCGGTCGAACAGTATCACGCTGTTGGCATAATTGGGCCCCATCGCGTTGGCCCTCATATCGATTAACTCGAACATCTCTTCGATATTGAGAGCCGCCTTGAGGACTCCGAGTGGCGCCTGCTGTGGATCGTCGATGCGCACACACAGCTCGACGGCCGTGACGCCGGAACTCTCATCTTCCAAGACATCACTGACGAAAACGCCGTTCTCCATCGCCTCCTGCCACCAGGGTTCGTCGCTTTGACCATAGTCGGTTGTGTGCCTGGATTGTGCGGCGTTGGTACCATGCTTGTTGGTCAGAAAGACTTCGCCGTAGACCTCACCCGCCGTGACTGACTGGAATTTGTCGAGCATCGAGACCAGTTCCTTGGAGAGGTCATTCTCGCTCAATTCGCGCGAAAGGCTGGAATCGGCATCACTCCAGACCCGATTCTGTTCTTCGATGTACTGCTTGACGTCATCAACCTTGTCCAGTTCTTCACCCGAGGATCGCAGTGTCTCCTGCACAACCTCAGTGGTGCCGTAGGCCTGCCAGTTGGTAACGTGCTGCTCGATCACGCGTTCAATTTCTTCCATCAAAGCTCGCGCCTGAGCATCTGACTGGTTTTTCACGGCACGATGCAGACTGACTTCGCTAGTATTGGTGGCGTAGTAGCCAACCTGCCAAATCAGAGCGGCGGGAAGTGCGACGACGATCAGCAGTCTGTAGAGCAACCGCATAAAGCACCCGGTGCCAGGAAAAGAGATAGCTGGATTATACATCGAACAATTCGCGTCCGGTACAGAACGCCGACACGGGGGTTTTTAAGCTGTCGGTTGTGGACGACGTCACGTTAGATGTAAAATCGCATGAATGTCTTGAGGCAGTCGCTTGCAGGCACTCGTTCCGAGGAGAAAGATCAATGACCACGGCGTCGATTACCATCAAACCACCTCAGATTCGTCAAACGGAATGCTTTATCGGGGGGCAGTGGGTGCCCGCGCAAAGTGGCAAGACGTTTGCCACGATCAATCCCGCGAATGAGGAACTGATTGCCGACGTTGCCGAAGGAGACAAAGACGACATTGACACAGCCGTAAAGGCCGCGCGTGCTGCGTTTGAGAATAGCGATTGGAGCCGCATGGATGCGCGCGACCGAGGCCGCCTGATGCATCGCTTATGCGACCTGATGGAAGACGAAATCGATGAACTCACGGTGCTGGAGTCTCTGGACAATGGCAAACCCATCCAGGATGCTCGCACCGCCGACTTCCCGCTGACGATCGACTGCCTGCGTTACTACGCCGGATTGGCGGACAAGATTCAAGGCGAGACGATTCCGATCCGCGGCAACTACTTCACCTATTCCCGTCGGGAGCCCGTGGGAGTGGTCGGTCAGATCATTCCCTGGAACTTTCCCATGCTGATGGCGGCCTGGAAGTGGGGACCCGCGCTGGCCGCCGGCTGCACCATTGTCATGAAGCCGGCCGAACAGACGCCGCTAACCTGCCTGCGGATGGCCCGCCTGGCTCAAAAAGCCGGTTTTCCCGACGGCGTCATCAATGTCGTCCCGGGTTTCGGCCCGACGGCTGGGGCTGCTCTCGTACAACACCCGGATGTAGATAAGGTCGCGTTTACCGGTGAACACATCACGGCGCAAACCATCATGCGCGAAGCGGCTACGACACTCAAACGATTGACATTTGAGTTGGGCGGGAAGAGTCCGAATGTCGTATTTGCCGACGCCGACCTAGAAGCCGCCGTCGCGGGGACTCACTTCGGTCTGTACTTCAATCAAGGACAATGCTGCTGCGCAGGAAGTCGTGTCTTTGTCGAGAAAAAGATCCACGACGAATTCGTTGACCGCATCTGCCAATTGAATGAAAGCCGCAAGCTTGGCGATCCGCTCGATCCAGACACTGAGCAAGGTCCGCAGGTCGACCAAAATCAATTTGACAAAATCATGCGCTATATCCAGCTGGGCAAAGACCAGGGTGCCAAGTGCCTGACCGGCGGCGGCAGATTCGGTGAACAGGGATATTTCGTGCAGCCCACGGTATTCGATCAAGTCAGCGATGATATGGATATTGCGAAAGACGAGATTTTTGGCCCCGTCATGTCGATCCTGACATTTGACGATGTGGAGGAAGTCATTCAACGTGGCAATAATAGCTTCTATGGTCTCGCGGCCGCCGTCTGGACGCGCGACATTGGCAAGGCCCACCGCATGGCAGCCGCTCTACGTGCGGGCACCGTCTGGGTGAATTGCTACGACGTATTTGATGCCGCCGCTCCGTTTGGCGGGTACAAAATGTCGGGTCAAGGCCGCGAACTTGGACTCCGCGGATTGGATGCCTATCTAGAACACAAGACCGTCACCGTGTCTTTGGACTAGCCAGCGGTCGCCAGCAACGACCGGTTGAGTTCTTGTCTTGAAACACGGGTTGAATGAATCTCGCCAATCGCTTGCACGAACCGCCAATTCTGGCAGCATAAACAGTGAAGGACGTACTGACACACGCGTCCTTCCCAAGCCCTTGCCCCACCCGCGTCGGCCCCCGCCGACGCGGGTTGATTTTTGCCAGCCCATCCCACATGTTAACGCGGGTTGTTGGCGACGGCTTCGTGCGCCGGGGATGAGTCATCGAGTAACCCAATGAACGCCGCAGAAGCCGTCGCCAATGACCCGGCGACAAAAATTAGCTACCAGGGCTTGGTTCGTGTTTGGTCTATTAAATCTCAACAAACCATCGTGTGTGACCTCGCGCGACGTCGTTAATCAGGTCCAAGGCATCGTCAGGCCCGACAAAGTTGGGCACGCTGGAACTCTAGATCCACTGGCTCGCGGTGTCCTGATTGTGACGGTCGGACCCGCAACGCGACTCACGCAATACATTCAACGGATGCCCAAAGTCTACCGGGCTACATTTCTGTTTGGTCAGCAGAGTGACACGGAGGATGTGCAGGGCCGAATCACGGAGATACCAAACGCACCGAAGATCCAGCGTGAAGATCTCGAGGCGATTCTCCCGCAGTTCACGGGTGAAATCCTGCAGAGACCACCGGCCTTCTCCGCTATCAAGGTACGCGGAAAACGCGCATACCGACTCGCTCGCGAGGGGCGAGACGTGCAATTGGAAGCCCGCCCCGTCCAGATCGATTCGCTCGCTATCGAATCTTTTCAATATCCGGAATGGACCCTCCGAATTCGCTGTGGAAGCGGCACCTATATTCGCTCCCTGGGCCGTGACATCGCCGAAGCGCTCGATACCGCCGCCGTCATGTCGGCACTCACCCGCACCGCAATCGGACACCTGACGGTCGAGCAGTCGCTTGCTCCCGAACAAATTACGCATGAATCGGTCGAAGCATGCCTGCTCTCGCCGCTCGAGGCCGTGCAACAATTGGAGCAGATCCAGGTCAGCGACGCGGAACAGCGTCGCTTGGCGACCGGCTGCACGATCGACCGGCCCGACCTCGATGCGGCGGAACTGGTCGCAATGTCGAGCGATCGTCGGCTGCTGGCCGTCTTGGGGCGACGAGACCATGGCCGCTACGGCCCCACCTGTAATTTCGAGGCTCAAGGCCCGAGACGTGAAGCTTGAGGCCTAAGTCTCGAAACCGAAGGCGTGAGCACGCGGGCTCAAGAAATGAGCTTCTGCAGAGTATTCCGCGGGCCTTCCGCCTCAAGCCGCTCGAAAAACCTTGCCGATCATTACTGCAGAAAGCAGTCTTCGTGCGTTGACAGTTGGGTAAACTCGCGCGACTCCTGAGCCTGCATTTATGTGCGACGCCTGCACGTGCCGAAGTCGAAAGAACGACACATAAGGATCCAATGTCGCAGGGACGCGCGGGATTTGCGGCCGATGTGTGGCCGACCAGGTCGGAAGGGACCCAGGAAGCGCGTTTCATGTTTGAAGATCGAAACCAAAGAGTTGACCTGCTCGCGCTGGTATTACTGGCTGTAACGGTCTTTTTGGCCCTCTCCCTCATCAGTTACAGCCCAACGGATCCCATTCGCGAGCCGATCTATCCGGTCAACTTGATCTATCAGCCAGACTCTCTGGTTTATCCGGTAAGTGAATCGATTGGCAATTGGTGCGGTCACTTGGGCGCCATCTCGGCCGACATACTGCTGCGTGCCTTGGGCGTGGGCGCCTACTTCGTCGTGGTGTCGCTCGTGGGGCTGGTTGGCTTCATGCTCCTGGGGCGCGATATTTCGGCACCGGTGATGCGCATCTTTGGCTGGTTCTTGACACTGATCGGCTTCACAACTCTGGTGTCCATCGCCCTGCCGGCCGGATGGCCGGGTCCGTCCATCGGCCCCGGCGGTTATATCGGCGCTTTGGGACAAGGTATCCTCAGCGTGCATTTCGCAACGATCGGTGGTCTCGTCCTTGCCATCAGTGTGACCTTGTTCGGACTGATGTTATGTACCGATTACTTCCTCTTCCAATTGGCCGTTTCGCTTGGAGTGGCCGGCTTCGGTCGGTCGATGCCACGACGCCGCAAGCCGAAGCTGGCAGCGAGTGACGTTGAGGAAGAGCCGGGGATGTCCGTGCGAATTCGCGGCAAGCGTGTCGATTCAACCGTCGAAGACGAATGGGAGGATCAGGAAGAAGAGGAGTACGAAGACGGCGAGGAAGAGGTCGACGAGCTTGAGGATGACGAAGAAGCCTATGACGAAGAGGAGGAGTCTGTCGACGACGAAGAACCCAGCGAGACGGTCGAGCCCGTACGGAGTGGCCTACGTCGCTTGATGGGACGTGCAGCACCGTCGCTCAAAGTTCGCAAAGCACCCGACAAGAATGAGCAGAATGAACGTGAAGAAGTGATGGATCAACTGGACGAGGCGAGTCGACGTGAAGAGACCCGAGACTACGCGCTGCCAACCATCGACCTGCTGCTCGAAGCCGACGATTTCTGCTTCGACGAACAAGAGAAAGAGGTGCGTCGGAAGGCTCGCATTCTCGAGAAGACCTTCAAGAACTTCGGCTTCCAGGTGAAAGTCGTCGAAATCGAAACGGGCCCCGTGATTGCCCAGTATGAGGTCGAACTTGAGGCCGGACTCAGACTTTCGAAAATTACCGGACTGGCTGACGACGTGGCCATCGCTTTGCGCGTGCCCAGCGTCCGCATCGTCGCCCCAATCCCTGGCAAAAACACCGTTGGTATCGAGGTTCCCAACGAGGAACGCCAAGTCGTCCGACTGCGTGAAGTCATGGATGAAACAAACGGGCGAATCAACAAGATGCGTATCCCGCTGTTTCTCGGCAAGGATGTTTCTGGAAATCCGCTAACCGTTGATCTGTCGACGTTGCCCCACCTTTTGATCGCGGGCCGAACCGGCACCGGAAAGAGTGTGTGCCTCAACGCCATCATTTCCTCGATCCTGATGACACGCCGACCGGATGAAGTCCGGATGCTGATGATCGATCCCAAAATGGTCGAACTCAGCGGCTACAAGACTTTGCCACACCTAATGCACCCGGTCGTCACCGACATGCGAAAAGCCGAAGCGATTCTGGCCTGGGCAGTCGACAAGATGGAGGAACGCTACGAGCTTCTAGCGCGAGCCGGAGTGCGACATATCAGCGGCTACAATCAGCTAGGCGAAGAGGAACTGATGGATCGACTTGATCCGGATGACGCCGAACGCCCCCTGATTCCATCACACTTGCCCTACATCGTCATCGTCGCCGACGAAATGGCTGATTTGATGATGACCGCCGGCAAGGAGGTTGAACAGCACATCATTCGTCTCGCTCAGAAGAGCCGTGCCGTCGGCATTCACCTGATCCTCGCCACTCAGAAGCCGACGGTCGACGTTATCACGGGTCTGATCAAATCCAACCTGCCGGCACGTATCGCGTTCCAGGTCGCAAGTCGGACGGACAGCCGAGTTGTCTTGGACGAGATGGGAGCTGACAAGCTGCTCGGCAACGGCGACATGCTTTTCCTCTGGCCCGGCACCAGCAGCCTATTACGCGGTCAGGGCACGTTCCTGAGCGACGACGAGATCAATTCCGTCGTGGAAAGTGTCAGTACAGGTGAACAGAACTTTGTCAAAGAGCTCGTTCAGCTCAAAGTTGAGGCACCGCCCGAAGGCGGCCAGACCGAACTTAAGAAGCGAGATGATCTCTATGAAAGTGCTGTTGATATCGTGATCCGCGAAGGTCGTGGCAGTGTTTCACTTTTGCAACGCTGCCTGGGCATCGGCTACGGTCGTGCGGCTCGTCTGATCGACTTCATGGCCGAGGATGGCATTGTGGGACCGTATAACGGATCACAGGCACGCGAAGTCGTCATGAGTCTGGAGGATTGGCAGCAGTTGCAAAGTGGTGGTGAAACAGCCGAGTCGGAGGGGTCGGAAGATGCCAACTCGGTTGACACGGAGTCAAATCAGCCGAGCCCATCGAAGAAGAGACGCTCGAACAAGATCATTCCCTTCACCACCGATCCCCAGCCAGAGTCGGGACCCGAGGAGGCCAGCTTCGAAGAGGAGGCGGAGGAGGAGAACACGTACGAATCGGAACCCGCCGACGAGTACGAGGACGGAGAGGTCGACGAGTACGAAGAAGAGGAATATGAAACGGAAGAGTACGAGTACGACAAGAACGCCCTAGAGGAAGGTGAAGCAGAGGAATTCGACGACGAGGACCACGAAGACGAGGAATATGAAGAGGAGGAGGAGGAGTACGAGCACGAGGAAGACGAGTACGAAGAAGAAGACGAGGAGGAAATCAGAGCCGCAGAGTAGTGCAAAGACGCTGCACGGCACGGAGATTCGGTCACTGACAGATCGCCACCTAATCCCTTCGGCCCCCTACTGCCTGCGTGGTCTACCTAGCTATGCTGCAATTGACACAATACCTGTAACCGCCTATCTTGACGAATCACGCGAGATCTAAACTGAAAATACCCGAGTCAATGCTGTACGCGACCGATAGATCGATGAAGTTCGAGATCGCAATAAGCGTCAAGGTGTCGATTTTCGGCATTATTAGCCACTCGTCATCGGCTTGAGGGCATTTGACCGGATTGAAGTGAGAGCAGAGCCCTGAGGCCCAAAGGTCCAGGGCTCTTTTTGTTGCAGCGAAGCCGTATCCCGCGGGAGTGAAGACTCGATGCGTCACATTCAGATTTACGACACTACGCTTCGCGACGGCACGCAGGGTGAAGGCGTCAGTCTTTCCCTCTATGACAAGCTGTTGATCGCCCGACGATTGGACGAGATGGACTTCGACTATGTGGAAGGCGGTTACCCGCTCTCGAACGAGAAAGACGTCGAGTTTTTCGCGCAGCTGCGTGACAAGCCCCTTCGAAAGGCTCACGCCAGCGCGTTTGGAATGACGCGCCGACGCGGCAAGTCGGCTCAGGAAGATCCCGGCATGCGGGCGCTGCTCGACGCGGGCTCCCCAACGGTCACTCTCGTCGGCAAGACCTCAGAGTTCCACGTTAAGGAAGTCTTACGGGTCTCTCTTGAAGAGAACCTCGCGATGATTGGCGACAGTGTCCAGTGTCTGAAAGATGCCGGACGCGAAGTCATCTACGATGCCGAACACTTCTTCGACGGCTGGAAATTGAATCCCGATTTTGCCGCGCGCACGCTTCAGACGGCGGCAGAGGCCGGTGCGTCGATCGTCGTGTTGTGCGACACCAACGGAGGAACGATGCCTGACGAAGTCGCCGAATTGACCGCGGCTGCGATCGATGCCGTATCGATTCCCGTGGGGATCCATTGCCACAACGATTGTGACGTCGCGGTAGCAAACTCGTTGGCGGCTGTCGACGCGGGAGCCATCCACGTGCAGGGCACGATTAACGGATTTGGCGAACGGTGTGGGAACGCCGATTTGATTTCCGTGATTGCCAACCTGGCCGTGAAGAAAAAAGGGTATCGGGTGCTGACGGAACAAGCGATCGAGCGATTGACGGAGTTATCGCGTTACGTTTACGAGACCGCCAACATGCACTACCGCGGCGCGCAAGCCTTCGTAGGACCGAGCGCCTTCGCTCATAAAGGCGGCATGCACGTGCATGCCGTTAACCGCGTCGCATCCAGCTATGAACACATACCGCCCGAAGTGATCGGCAACGAAAGACGAGTCTTGGTGAGCGAGTTGTCCGGTCGGTCAAACATCATCTCCAAAATGACGAAGCACAATTTGGAGAATGACCAGGCGCTGATGGACAAGATTCTGGCGCAGGTTGTCACTTTGGAGAATCAAGGATATCAGTTCGAAGCGGCCGAGGCGTCGTTCGACTTGTTGGTCAAGAAAACGGCCGGCACCTTTCAACCGCACTTTGAGCGGATCAAATACCACGTTGAAGTGGGTGGAGAAGCGATCGGCGCACCGCTGACGGAAGCCACCGTCAAGCTGGTCGTCGGCGGGGATACACGGCACGAAGTTGCCGAGGGCGATGGCCCCGTGAACGCGCTGGACGCCGCGCTGCGCAAAGCTTTAAACGGCACCTACCCGAACCTGCGAAAGATGCACCTTGTCGACTATAAGGTTCGCGCGGTCAACTCCGAGGCTGGAACGGCAGCTCGAATTCGCGTGATCATCGAAAGTAAGGACGACGAAGACGTTTGGGGCACCGTCGGAGTCAGTGAAAACATCATCGAGGCCAGTTGGATGGCGTTGGTCGACGCGATTGAATACAAGTTATATAAGGACGAAACGAAAGCAGGCCCGGCTGAGCACGATACGCGAGTCGCGTCCTCCTCGTAATCCAAACGCAACCACGCCAAAGGCATTACGTCTTGCTCAAGCGGCTCTTGCTCGGTGCCGCTTGCTCGGACGCGTCTAGTTTCAGCCCACTTGCCGGCTGAAGCCATTGAAAGCAGCGCCATGACCGTCAATTTTTCTGCCGAAACTCTCCCCACACGATTCGACTTCAAAGAAGCCCAGCAGCGGCTCTACCAAGTCTGGGAAGACAAAGGCGTCTTCCACAGCGAACCCGATCCGGATCGCAAGCCATTCACGATCGTGATTCCGCCGCCGAACGTGACCGGCGCTCTGCACCTTGGACATGCCCTGAATAACTCGCTGCAGGATATCTTGATTCGCTACAAGCGGATGCAGGGCTTCAACACGCTGTGGATGCCCGGCACAGACCACGCGGGTATCGCCACGCAGGCGGTCGTGGAACGCCGCTTGCTCGAGGAAGAAGGCAAATCACGCCACGACCTCGGACGCGATGAACTCGTCAAACGAATCTGGGATTGGAAGGCCGCTTACGAGACTCGCATTCTTGGCCAGCTGAAACAAATCGGCTGTAGCTGCGATTGGCAGCGAACACGTTTTACGTTGGACGACACCTGCGCAAAAGCCGTTCGACAGACGTTCTTCGATCTGTTCCGCAAAAGACTGATTTATCGTGGCAAGCGATTGGTTAACTGGGACACTTTTCTGCAAACGGCCGTCAGCGACGACGAAGTCTTTCACGAGACCGTCCCAGGACACTTCTGGCACTTCAAATATCCTGTCATCGATCCGAAGCCGGGTGAACCAACTCACGTCACGATCGCAACGACTCGTCCAGAAACGATGCTTGGGGACACCGCCGTCGCGGTTCATCCAGACCCAGCGGGCGCGCTGGATCAGTTAGAGGATGAACTGAAGCAAAAGCTGGCGGCCGCCCCGGCGAAAGAAAAAGAGGCCGTCGCAGCCGACCTGGAGAATGTCCAGCAGCGACGCCAATCCATGCTCCCCGATCTCGAGTTGCTGCGCGATATGGCCAGCGATGGTCGGATGGTGATGTTGCCGTTGGTCAATCGCGAGATTCCACTTGTCGCGGACGTCTGGGCAAAACCCGATCTCGGCAGTGGCTGCGTGAAGATCACACCAGCGCATGACGCAAACGACTATGAAGTCGGGTTGCGAGTCGGTTTGCCGATGATCAACATCCTCAATCCCGACGGAACCCTCAACTCGAACGCGGGAGATTATGCAGGCGATAAAATCAAAATCGCGCGTAAACGTGTGGTTGAGGATCTGGACAAGCTGGGCTTGCTTGCCGAGATCGAGGATCGACCGATCGATCTCGCCCATTCGGATCGTAGCAAGACTCCGATCGAACCCTATTTGGCTGATCAATGGTTCGTCAAAATGGACGAGCTTGCGCAGTCGGCAATGGACGCTGTTACGGACCAGCGGGTGAAGATCTTCCCCAACCGATACGCCAAGGGCTACTTGGATTGGCTGAGCGAAAAGCGTGATTGGCCCATCAGCCGACAGTTGTGGTGGGGGCATCGAATTCCGGTTTGGTCGCTGACCGGCAAACAAGATGCAACTCAGTGGTCGACGTCCACCCTGCCCTTCCTTCAGTCGATCGATTTATCAAGCGATCAGCAGACCGTGACTGAAGAGTACGCCGACCGGCTTTCGGTGTTCACAAGTCCTGGTCCAGCTGAGGACGAAGTCACGTTGTTTGCTTGCGCCGCACCCGATCAGACTGACATTGAGCAGGAACTCGAAGCCGCCGGTTTGGTTAAGGAAGAGGACGTTCTGGATACGTGGTTCAGCTCGGCGCTGTGGCCCCATTCGACGCTTGGTTGGCCCACCTCAAACCCCGACCTCGACTATTACTATCCCACCAGCACACTCATTACCAGCCGCGACATCATCACCCTGTGGGTGGCCCGCATGGTCTTGACGGGCTTAAACAACATGGGTGATGTCCCCTTCCACCAAGTCTTCATTCACCCGAAGATCCTGGACGGATACGGCGAGACGATGTCCAAGTCCAAAGGGAATGGTGTGGATCCTTTGGATGTCATCGAAAAGTTCGGCGCCGACGCCCTGCGATTTGGCCTTGCGCACCTCACGACGGAAACGCAGGACGTTCGCATGCCTGTCCAGTTCGAGTGCCCTCATTGCGAGAGCTTGACAGATCAGACAAAGAAGAATCGAGAGCTGCCTCGTATTGCTTGCAAAAAGTGCAAACAGGAATTCTCGACGCAGTGGGCGACAAACGACGAAGATCGAGCGCTGCCACGCGGGCCGGTTGTCAGTGAACGATTCGAACTGGCGCGGAACTTCTGCAACAAGCTGTGGAACGTCGCTCGACTCACCTTAATCAATCTGGATGGATACACATCCGAGCCCGTTTTAGAGGATGATCTGGCGTTTGAAGATCGGTGGATCCTCTCCCGACTTTCCACGGTGACAAGTACAGTGACATCGTCTCTGGACCAATATCACTATGCCGATGCGGCAAGTACGCTCTACAAGTTTGCCTGGGACGAGTTCTGCAGCTTTTACGCCGAAATGGCCAAACCGCGACTGGACGACGAAACAACTCGCCCGGTCGCTCAGCTTGTGATCGCCCACGTCTTGGATTCACTCTTACGCCTACTTCACCCGATGATTCCTTACATCACCGAGGAAGTTTGGGGACTTCTGGGCCAAGTCGCGCCGGTTCGAGGTTTGCAGGAACCGGCACTCGCGAGCGAACACCTGGTCGTTGCCGGATGGCCCGCCGTCGAACCCGAGAGAGTGGATGAATCGCTCGAAGGGCAATTTGCACAATTCCAAGCGGTCTTAGCCGCGCTGCGTGAGATTCGCAGCCGCCAGGGAATCGGACCGAAAGAGTCGGTTGAGTTTTGTGTCCGGTGTGATTCCTCGGTCAGTCAGCTGCTGCGTCCCATGGAGCGATATTTCGAACGCATGGCGAAGGCGACCAGTACAGGCTGGGGTGAAGATGTGACGCCGCCCAAGACCCATGCGAAGGTCGATCTCAAAGGAATCGATGTCTACGTCGATCTCAAGGACTTCATCGACATTGAGGCCGAAATTGAGCGGAATGCCAAGCAGGAACAAAAGCTGCTCGGCTCGATTTCTGGCAAAGAAAAGAAGCTTAGCAATCAGAACTTTGTTCAGCGAGCTCCGGCCGAAGTCGTGGAGCGCGAGCGGCAGAGTCTGGAAGAGCTGAAGGAGCAGCTCAAATCGGTCCAGCAAGTGCTTGCCGAACTCCGCAAAGACTTAGACGCTTAGCATCGCGTGGCTCAACACCCATGCGACTGCCCTAGGGCAAGGTATCGCCCCAGGAACGCTATCAAAACGAGACAAGCCCGTCCAGCCTCAATCGTGTCGATCTTCTACTCAGACGGATCAACAACGATTCAGATGGCGATGGATCGGGCAACAGATTCCCAAGATTCCAGAAGCTTTCGCCTACCCTGTTCCGTCGCGGAAACGGTGGGCTAGAATGGAATTCGATGGGGGAGTGCCGGCTTGTTCAATTCGGGGCATGCAACATCTTCTCCATCACGGAAGATCTCATCTCGCCCAACAGGGAAAGGCCCGCTATGCCGGTTCAGATGCAATTATCTCGAATCATCATCAGTGAGATTAACGAACAGCAAGTCATTTATTTGCGCGAGGTCGAAGGTGACCGACAGTTTCCAATTCTGATCGGCATCTTCGAAGCAACGAGTATTGATCGACGTGTGAAGGACTATGTGTCCAGTCGACCGCTAACTCACGATCTCGTCGTCAACATTGTCGAACAACTTGGTGCCGACTTAGACAGCGTCGTCATTACGGAGTTGCGAGAACATACTTACTTCGCGAAGCTTCGAATCAAACAAGACGGAGAGTTAATCGAAATCGATTCACGTCCTTCGGATGCGATCGCTGTTGCAGTGACGTGTAACCCTCCGCTTCCCATCTATGTGGACGAGGAAGTACTCGAAGAGGCAATGGAATAGTGGATCGTGCCTCGCGACGGCTTTTCATAGCGCGACGGCAGTATCTTCGTGGTTCCATCGCAGCGCAACGTACATTTAGCTCCGCGGAGGCCGAGCTATGTCTGATCATTTTCGCGTGTCTCGAACGCTTCGACTTCCGCTCGCACTGCTGTGCTTGATCGCCGTCAGTGTGACGTCGGGATGCCGCGATGGGGCAGACAAAAGCGCCCAAACAGAGGTGCC
>CAJHYQ010001301.1_pt1 | contig 56854 bp, 43 predicted proteins | sample 9198721 | NCBI WGS metagenome assembly CAJHYQ01 (sample SAMEA7708357, study PRJEB35096) | sediment metagenome | biome: marine neritic benthic zone biome [ENVO:01000025]; feature: sediment [ENVO:00002007]; material: shallow marine sediment [ENVO:03000034] sea grass bed [ENVO_01000059] ... | reverse complement strand
GGAAACCTGGGACATTTGCCGCCAATTGCTTGCTGGCTCGGCGATTGGCTGAACGCAATGTGAAGTTCATCCAGGTCTTCATCCGCGGCTGGGATCAGCACGGTGACCTAACGCGCGATTTGCCTCTGCAGTGTCGAGATGTCGATCAACCGACAGCGGCACTGATCAAGGATCTGAAGATGAAGGGGTTGTTGGACGATACGCTGGTCGTGTGGGGTGGAGAATTCGGCCGCACGACGTATTGCCAAGGCAAGCTCACTCGGACGAACTACGGACGCGACCATCATCCGCGTTGCTTCACGGTGTTCATGGCCGGCGGGGGCGTGAAATCCGGTCTCACCTATGGAGAAACGGACGACTTCAGCTACAACGTGGTCGAGAATCCGGTGCACATTCACGACCTAAACGCGACCATCCTGCATTGCTTAGGCGTTGACCACGAGCGCCTAACCTATCGGTTTCAGGGTCGAGATTTTCGATTGACCGACGTGCACGGAAACGTCGTGCGCGATGTATTGGCGTAAGATGCCAACTATCTATTTCGTTCCAGTCCTTGTGATCGGCACTTGGATGATCCAGGGTTCGCTCTCGTTTGCCACAATCAGCGACTCGCCGTCGGGTGTGAAAGCCAGACCTCGCACCCGCATCCGGAACAGCTGACCCAGTCCTCGCCCGGTGGCAATGTGCCACAGTCGGACGCCGTCCACTGAACCCGACGCTAGGGTCTTTCCATCTGGTGAAAACGACAGTGTCTCCATCCAGCGTGTTTCGTGGTCGGTGCCCCAATGCCTGATTTCCCACGTATCCGTGTCCCACAGTCCCACCTGCCCGTTGATATGTCCAGTGGCGAGGATGTGCCCGTCTGGGCTGAAGCGCGCCGATTGAAGTTCGTCCTGCAGCGGCAGCCGATGGTGGACCTCGAATTGATCGCCGTGACAGATGAACATTTGATTTCCGTGGTAGTCGGCCAGAACCAGCCATCGACCATCGGGAGAGAAGCGGGGCGTGGCAATGCTGGTGGGGAAGGGCACTTCCTCGATTGACCCGCCGTCTGCAACATTCCAAACAAAGAGCCTGTTGTCATTGCGGTGGGTGGTGACCAGGCGCGACCTGGTGGGCGAGATGTCCATTCCGGACACAGGTATCGGCACCTCTTTTTGCCAGACCATCGTGTCCGGATTATCTGCCTTGACGACACCCAATGTGTCACGCCAGGAATGCGCAATCCATTGATTATCTCGTGAGATGGCAAGCTGGCGATCCCAATCCGCCGTGTTGTCACCGGCGTTAAACTTCACGACGCGGTTGGTTTTGCCGGATCTGATCCAAGCTTTGCCTTCTCGTCGAAATAGCGCCGCGATCGTACCGTCGGGCGATTGTTCGATGCGATCGACTTTCTCTAGCGGACCAATTTGCTTCAGTCGCGGGTCGGCGATGTGGATGGCCCCGTCATCGTCCGTTGTGATCATCCGACCGCGATGATCGAACGAGATCGAACGAATCCGGTCCTGGTGATAGTCAGCACTGCGCGCCGGCACAAAGTGCCGCATGGGCCGCTTAATGTCGGCGTCCGTGGGCTTCGTAAACTTCCAAAACCTGAGCGTCCCGTCACGGCCTGAGGCAATCAACATTTCGTCATTTGGTGAGAAGGTAATTTCAGACGTACGCGCGTGAATGTCGATTAACGTTTCAAACAACGTGAAGCCATCCATTTCGTAGATATCGATCGCGTACATGGATGACAAGGCCATCCAGTTCCCATCACTCGAGAAGCAGACGAACTCGTCCTTGCGGTTGAGACCAATCTGGAGGACAACCTGCTCGGTCGCTCGGTTGACGACTCTAACTTCGTGACGATCCCCTTCCTCTTGATGCTGAGAATACGCAAACCAGCGACCGCACGGTGAGTAGCGAATCGACTCGTTGCGGCTTCCAATCGCTTTGCTCAACACCTCTTCACGTCGGTCCAAGTCCCACATCTTTAGGTTGTCGAACTGGTAGCGAGCGCCGGACGTCAACAGGTTTTCACCGGGTGCGAACGTCAGTGCCTCGACGTTTGTCTTGTGCTCTCCTAACTTGATGAACTCATCGCCGTCCAAATCGAAGGCCCCAACCATCGCCCCAGTTTGCGCACCCTCGGCCGGGTCGGTCATGGAGGCCACCGCCAAGAAGCGTCCGTCGCCGGACACAGCGATTTCGCGCAACCTGGAAAAGGGGGCCAGGAGCGTCTTGGTAATTTCGCCCGTATCGACATTCACCAAGCGCACTACATTGGTTTGATCAGTGAATGCGAAGGTCAAGCCGTCGGGTAACATTGCGCCGTGGACTGGGTCATCCGCACGAAACGGCTCGAGCGTGGCGGGACGAATTTGCTCATGCAACAAGTACCAGGCAGCGCAGCGTAGATCGTTCTGGTCATCGGAGGGAATGTGGCGTTCTAGTGCTTCGGCTGCATGTCGAGGACGCATTCGCCACCAGGCCGCGTAGGCGACGGCGACGTCCAAAGTGTAGTTCTGAATTCGTAGATCTTTCTCCTGATCCTGGGCAAGTTCCAGGGTCGCCTCAGCCACCATCGTCTGACGCTTCAGCTCGGTTGTTGTTAGTTCGAGTTCATCAACGGTTCGTTGGATCTGGCGATTGTGAAAAGCCAGTCCGGCGATTCCGAGTAAGGCGAACACGATGACCAGTCCCGCCAGCGACGAAAGAGCGGGATTCTGTATCGACCAGCGGAAGACTCTTTCCGGCAAGCGGACGGGACGAGCGACCGTTGGCTGCCCGTTGAGAAATCGATTGAGATCATCGCGCAATAGAGCCGCTGTCTGATACCTGCGAGTCGGCCTTTTCTCCAGGCACTTCATGCAGATCGCTGCCAGATCTCGTGGTGTCTCCGGCGACAGTTGACGTACCTGAATTGGCGACCGCTCGACAACATCCCGTAGTAATCGCAATTGTGAGTCGGCCTCGAACGGCACCGAGCCCGTCAAGAGCTGGTACATGATGACGCCCAACGAATAGACATCGGTGCGAACGTCGATGTCACGCGCAGACGCCATCGCCTGCTCAGGTGCCATGTACTTGAAGCTTCCCACGATCACACCCGACGTGGTTGTGTCATCATCATAGGTTTGCAGCTTTGCTAAGCCGAAATCGGCCACCTTGGCTACATACGGTAAACCTTCCTGACGGTGACCAGGTGTCGACTGCAGCAAGATGTTACTGGGCTTCAGATCGCGATGAAGGATGCCAGCATCATGGGCGTGATCCACCGCGTCGGCCAATTGAGCAAGTAGCCGGGCGATCGTATCGCAGTCCAACCGCGTTTCGTTACGGTCCAGCCAGTCGGCGAGGGAACCGCCATCGCAGTACTCGCACGCGATGTAGCTTGCGTCACTGGATTCACTTGCGTCGTAGACCTGAGCGATATGAGGATGATGCAAGTTCGAAGCCGCACGCGCCTCGCGCAAGAATCGTTGTCGCAAATCGCTGTTCAGCAAGACGTGGGGTTTCGGAAGCTTCAACGCAACGACTCGCTTGAGCAACGTATCGCGAGCCAAATAGACCACGCCGTAGCCGCCCTGACCAAGTGGACGAAGCAGCTGAAACCGATCGATCGAAATACCCGACGAACCGTCCGGCACGGTATCGTCCGTTGAGGGCGTGTCGCTCTGCGAAACCGACTCGTGGCTTGTTGCCAACAAACGCAGTACCTGATGCACGCCTGGTGGCAGGTCTTTGGAGGTCTCCGTCGCACTGCCCATCTGCAATTGTCGGTAGACGCGTTCCGCCGATTCAGCCAGAGAGTCTTCGTCGTGCCGTTCAGCCACGGTTACTTCTCCATGCGTGTCGCCAGTCGGGCTAGCGCTCGGTACCAGTGGCGTCGCACGGTTTCTGATGAACACTGCAGTCGTTTTCCGATTTCGGCAAACGACAACTCTTCATCGTGATACCAGCGAACCACCGATCGTTCTCGCTCAGGTAAGTCGCCGATGTAACGCATCAACAAGGTCATTTCCTCGTTCTGAACCGCCTGGACGTCCGGCGTTGGATCGTTGGCAGGCGCCCGTGGGACGAAGGTGTCATCCAGCGGTCGCTCGCGGCCGACATCGCGTTTCTCGGCGCCGCGAAACGCGCGGTTGCAATCGATCAGTTGGTTCTTGAGTATCTGACGCAGCCACTTTTGCAGCTCGACATCCGACGTACCGGAAAACTCAGTGAAGCCATTATGGGCTCGCACTAGCGCTTCTTGCACCAGGTCTGAGGCCCCCATCTTGGGACGCACCGTATCTTCCAAAGATGCATTGGCGATTGCTAAGAGATAAGGGCGATAGTTTTCCAACAGCCGCGCAAGCGACTCCTCGCATCCATCGCGTGCCGCATCCCAAAGTTCCTTTAGATCATCCGGTGACTGGTTGCGTGTCGATGTCATGGGGCAGGTTCGATTGAATCTCGTGGAGCGCAAGATCAATCGTTGAAAATGGAAGGTGAGTGAGCCCGAGGACCGTGAACCGGCCTCAGTGTTGTGAAGGCCCCAGCATAACAGAAACGGCACGGATGCGCCGAAACATTTGCGGTGATTATCCGTCGGCTTGTTGGATCAATCCACGAATGTAGACGTCGCCGTTAATCCTGCTGACCTGTGTCGATTCCAGGTGAAGCGACTGATCGATCTGGTGGAAGCCATGTCCCTCGATTGGTGAGGTCGCTTCCTGACCGCCAACCAGTTTGGGTCCGATGAAGACGTGAACTTCGTCGATCTGTCGCAAATCCAACAGATTCCCCAACAGTCGGCCACCGCCTTCGACCATCACGTTTGTCATCTCGCGCTGTGACAGTTGGGTCAGCAAGTTATCAAGCCTCTGCACGTGATCATCGCCCGTACACACGAGGATGTCGCATCCAGCGTCGGCGAGCGATTGCTGTCGGTCCGCCGGGCATTCGGAACTCACGGCGACGATCACCGGTGCCCGATCGATCGTCTGCACGAGTTGACTTTGAGTGGAGAGTGAACCGGTTCCGTCGACCACCACGCGCGCGGCGACTCGAGGTCCAGCCGGTCGCGCTGTGAGCAGTGGATCATCTGTACGGGCCGTTCCGCTGCCGACCATAATGGCATCGACTCTTCCGCGCAGCTGATGGACGACTTCCCGTGAAGCGGAAGATGATATCCATTGGCTGTGGCCGGATCGAGTCGCCATTTTGCCGTCCAAAGTCATCGCCCATTTGCCAATCATCCACGGACGTTGCCTTTCGATACGTTTGCAAAACGGCGCATTGAGTCGCAGTGCCTCGTCGCGACCGATGCCGAGAGCGACCTGGATTCCTGCTTGCTTCAGTTGCTGGATGCCTTGGCCCGCGACGGCGGGGAAAGGATCTTGCTGCGCGACCACGACTTTGGCAATTCCCGCATCCATGATCGCGCGCGTGCAAGGCGGTGTCTTTCCCTGATGACAACAGGGTTCCAGCGTGACGTACATGGTGGCGCCGCGAGCGTTCTCGCCGGCGACCCTCAACGCTTCGACTTCGGCATGGGGGCCACCAAATTGGCGATGCCAACCTTGACCCACCACCTGCGAGTCCCGCACGATGACACAACCGACCATTGGATTAGGTTCGACGTGCCCTTGGCCCTGAAGAGCAAGCTGTAGCGCCCGATTCATCTGTTCCGCGTCGAACGGATCGGGATTCATAAGCAGCTCGAGTGAAAGCTCAATCCATGCCGGGAACCCACAGTTTGGATTCCTGTTTGGCCTCGTCAGATTGCGCGGGCGGCGGCGCCGTTTCGCCGTCCGGTGTCCAGACACCCGAAACGGCTGGCTCCGGTTGCGCTTGGGCATCAGGCGACGCACCCGTACGCGGCACCATGACGCGACCGTCGGGCGTGACCAGGCCATAACGAGATAGAACCTGAAGCAGCATCGGACCGACACCCGGTTCCTTGATATAGCGAGTCTCAATCTCCTTGAGCAGACTTACGAAGATGTCCACCTCGCCCCGCATCAACCGGATCTCAAGTTCGTCGATGAGCCATTGTGCTGGCGATTCACCTTCGGCGGTCGCCAGCTTGCGAGCCTTTTCCAGATACTCGAGTGCCTCGTCGGTGGTCGCCGAGATATCGGAAAGAATGTCGTAAGCTTCGACCTTGTCGAACTTCTCATCCATGCCCGGTCGATCAATGAGTTGCAGCGCCGACCCGCGCAGCGACTGGACCGCCATGACTGAGTATGATCGCCGGTAAACGATCAACAACTGACTGTCGGTTAAGGTCGGGATATCAAGCAGCGCGATATCATGGACGGGAAGACTTTCGAGGTCGACCTCGTCGGCATTGATTGTCTCACGCAAGGGCAAGTCGAGCTTTGTGCGTAGCTCGTTGAGGTCGACATCCCAATTGCCTTCCCGGGCAGTGATATCCATGATCAGCAATTCAGCCAGCAAAGGTATTTTGTACTGGCCTTGCGTTGTCGCTTCGGCGGGTGACTTGCCGTCGTACAACGGAGAAGGGATTTGCGGCCATTTTTCCAACAGGGCGTTCCGTCTCAATTCCTGCTGGAGCTCGTCTTGTTTCTCCGGTGGCGTTCCGTCTGGCAGTCGCCATTGGCCAAAGACTTCGGCCGCAACACGCGGTAGCTGCGAAACGGTTTGCTCTTCGGTTTTCTCACCAATCAATCCGTCGCCCCAGCTCTTGATGAACTCAATCGTCTCGGCTTCGTCGCTGGTCTGCGGGATTTGAGCGTGGATTCGGGCTTCTCGATCGGTCTGCTTCCCAAAGATCAGCACCGAAGCGACCATCTTTGGAACTTGTTCTGACTTGATGTCCGTGTCGCTCTCGGGCAACGGTTTGTCGAGCACTTCGAAAGCGCCCTTCGGAGGCGGCTCGTCACTTTGGCTCTGAGGTGCGTCGATGCGTCTGAGCCGATCGTTCGACAAGCAAACTTCCATCAAGCGATCTACATCCGAGACGTTGTAAGTCTGACTGACGACGTCGACCATCCGCCCGGACACATCGGTATCCAACAGGTGAGCCAAGGCTTCGGCATAGACTCGCTGGTCTAACGGCACTTCGCGAATCCGAGCGTAGGATTGAAACGTGCTGGAGGCCCGTTCGTTGTTTCCGAGCCAGGCACTTAGCACACCCAAATTCCAAAGGATGGCTGGCGCGTCGAGAATTCGTCCAGCCATGTCCGACAACTTCTCTGATCCACTTAGCCAACGACCGCGATAGACTTCCTCCATCGTCGTCTGGAATTCGATCTTCCACGTTACATCCTGCGGGGCGGTGTGCAGATCTAACGGTTCACGCATGATCAGCGGGATGGAGCGGGAATGATTCAGCTGCATCAGCGTCGACGTACAGCGCTCGTCCTTTGCGTCGCTCAGCGCTAGCGCCAATTGAAGATGTCCCTTGGCTGCCATCGGTAGACCGGCATTCACCAGACTCATGGCAACCAGCATCACGGCTTCGTAGATACGCGCTGTCACAACACCTTCAACGGTTGAGAAAGCTCGCTGCAGCAGCTCCACAGCTCGAAATATATCTCGCTCTTCAACGATGGCCAGAATGGCAGGCAGCGCCAGAACACTGGGGTTTGTCGGCGCGACTTCGAGCAATTTATCGACGGTTTGATGCGCCTTGGACCATTCCTTCAAGGCTAATTCAACCTCGGCCTTGATCATCAACAGCGATGCGCGATCCGGATACTTTTTCAGCAGCGACTCAATCTTCTCAATCGCGGCCAAACGCTGTTCGCCTTCGATCATTCGATCGAGACGTTCTAGGTCGCTGAGGATGTCGCGTGAGCAGCAGAACTTGATCTTCTTGCCACTGCCGCATGGGCAGAGCTTATATTGGTCGAGCGTCATGAATGCACCAAAGTGATGTAACGCGAGCGATTAATAACGCCGTGCTGGCCAACGAGAACCTGCGATCGTATCACAACCAGGCGACTTTGACGACGTCTGAGCCAAAATCGCCGAAAGTCGCTAACTCTTTGCCGGCGCTCGCTTAAGCGGCCAAGCTGGCGCGCTTCTCGCCAATCAGCGACAACAGTGCCTTCTGAGGGTCGGCAAACTTCTCAATGCCCTCCTCCATCAGTACGTCTTCGAGCTGCTGGATATCAACCTTTTGGTCGATTTCCGCCAATACCGCTGCGTCTGGCAGCTGGTCGACCATTCGCTCAAAGGTACGGTCGCTTGCTTGGACCTCATCGTTCGTCGCCGGCGGATTCGTCTCGATGTCACTGCCGGCGAAGGCCTCGACATACTTCCAGGCGGCGTCCTCTGGATTCTTGGTTCCGGTGCTGGCGAAGATGATCTCCTGCTGCAATCGAGTCGGGTTGGCTTTCCAGAAGTCTTGGTTCTCTTGCCAGATCCGCTTCGCGTTGACGATTCCGACTTGCCCCTGAGCATCGCTGGAAAGTTCAGCAACATGTTTTTGCGTGTAGACGTCAACACGCGACACAAAGATGCTGTAGACACTCTTGAAGTTGTCCAGCGAAGCACGTCGTTGTGCACCACGCCAAACGGCATCGCGGGCCTCACGGTACTGTCGCAGGGTGAAGATCAAAGTTACGTTGACGGTCACTCCCGCCGCAACCATCTCCTCCAACGCAGCCAGCCCTGCTGGCGTCGCGGGCACCTTGATCATGCGGTTGTCATGGCCCGCCGACCAGCGTTTGCCAAGCTCAATGTAATTCGCGACGCGCTCTTCGTGCGCTGGGCCGTATTCGGAATCCTCCAGCAGTGGATCTAACTCGAAACTGACGTAGCCGTCGTTGCCGGATGTCTGCTGCCAAACCTCATGAAAAACACCCTGCGCCTGTTTCACTAAACGGTCGGTCAACTCCCAGGCAATCTGTTCGTCCGTCAGACCCGATTTGATCAACTCATGCATCGGTTCATCGAATCGACCGGTCTTGATGAGATCAGACACGATCACCGGATTCGACGTCGCGCCGGTCGCGCCCAACTGGCGGTTGCTGACAACCAACTCCGGGTCGATCGAATCAAGCCAAAGTTTCGTTCCGCACTGAATCAAACTCTCGAGAGGGGTGCTCATGGATGCTGAATTCCTGCCGTTAAAGGATTGAAATCGCGCCCCTCAGTATAGGCGATCCGGCTGGGGCGTAGGTCCTGGGTCGAATGGGTAGGAGCAATGGGTGCTAGGTCGGATGGTCGCCCCCGGCGATAGGACATAGTCCAAGAGGTCCTATATGACTTATCGAAGTTTGATGAACTGCTGGGGGCGACTTCATGCCGACGGCCGCTAAAAAAGGCAATTTGACTAATCCAGACAATATAAGTTCAGTTAACCGATCACGGTCACTTTGCAGATTTTGACGATTATTCCTGTCGTAGCGGTTCCGTATCGCCGATTACGCAGAGTGAAACATGAAACAAGTCAACTGGTGTCCGTTGCTAGCCACAGAGGCCGCGACGGAAAGAAGCCTGACTGAGGGGAATGAGCTGTGCTAGGTACGGCAAGTCGAAAGAACGGTCGCTTCATCGTCATGCTCATGGTGACATGGTCTGTCACTGCTTCGCTGGCGTCGGCGCAATTGCGTTATGTCGATGACGGTGTGGAATACGCACAACCCCCATCGACGTCTGGGCAGAACCTTTTTGGCAACGAGCGAACGATTCAGCAAGTCCAATTTCAGGACTTGCCACCCATTGTCCCAGGTGCCGTCGATGAAGCCGATACCAGCGGCGATCTGAGTTCGCCGTCCGCTGGAAACGGAGCAGCAATGGGTTCGGAGCCAGGCGGCGCTGAAGACCTTCCGCCGGCACCGATTGCTTACGGGGACTACATGGATGAAGACGTCGACGGGCTCACACCGATCGACGAAGTCTGGCACGAGCCGTTTGATCCTTCGATCCACGACGAGGCGGCCTTCGTCTACAGCACCAATAGCCATTTTCGACGCGGTTTTTGGTATTCACAGGCGGAAATGGTCGCGATGCTCCGCACCGAACTGGATGACGTTCCGATCTCGGCGGATCAGTCGGACACCATCATCGATGGAACTCCCACGAACACGAACCCGGCGACCACGAATCGACCTGGGATCACATCCAAGGACATGTCGCCCACGTATCAGCCGGGTGTCCGCCTCACGTTAGGCCGTTTCCTGGGACAAGATTTCGCCAACCGTGACCACGCAGTCGAGTTTACTTTCCTGGGCTTATTCGAATACATCGACTCGGCCTCGGTCGTCTCGGACGAACCACCTGGATTTCTCGACACGGCGTTAGGTGCTTTTAAGTCGGCGATCTTCCAGATCGGTATCGTTGGTAACAACAACATCCCGGGCTTCACAGGTGCCTTGGAGCACACGACCGTCTTTCGATCCGACTTCAACAGCTATGAAATGAACTTCCGCGTTATGGGCCGCCCACTGCGTGACCGGTTGGCGCTGCAGCCCAACGGATCCTGGATCCGTCATGGGACACCAAGCCACCTTCGATCCTTCATGGTTGGCTTGCGTGCGATGACGATCAACGAAGAATTTGAATACTTCAGTACCTTCTTCGATCCGACGCAAGACGAAGGTTACTACCGTGTGCGAACCGGCAATCGACTCTTCGGCGCACAAGCTGGTTTTGAGTTGATGGAGAACTATTCGAACTGGACCATTGGCCTGCGGTTCAAAGGCGGCGCGCTATACAATTTCGCGGACCGACAGAGTTTTCTGAACACCCTGTCGTTTGGCAATCGCGATACTCGCGCCGAGGATTTGCATCGCGACAACGTAGCGGTCCTGCTGGAAGGTGGACTCGTTGCCGCCTATCAGATTCGCACCAATCTTGTCTTGCGTGCCGGCTACGATGCGACCTATATCACGGGCATTGCCTCGACCATTCCCAACTTAGGCTTGGACAGAGCATTCCCGCGATTTGAGGTTACTGGCGATGCGATCTACCACGGAGCATCCCTTGGTGTCGAGATGCTGTGGTAACCAAACCAACGCTCGGTGATTTGGGTAGATTCTGGTGATTGGGCGGGTCATGACGCCCGTGCCGATTTCTCTATTTTGCGTTGTTGCCGTTGTTAGCTCTCGAGCTGAATATACGGCTGTTTCATCAACGCACGTTGATCTCTAAGCCCCGGCTTGGCATAGGCGCAGCTGAGGATCTTCACTATCTTAACAGTTTAGGCGCCCTGGCCGCGCGCAGCCCGTCCGGAAAGGATGCATGAACATCGCCTCCTGTCTTTGGCTCGGCGGATCGAGTTCACGGATTTGAGTCACAATAGCTCCCCATGAAGAAACCTTTCTTCGCCCGCTACGCGTTGCTGATCTTGATGGCCGTCTTCTTTCTCGCGCCGTTCGCGCTTCGTGGTGCGCGACTCGCCGTGCAAAACATGAAGAACGACGTCAAGGATTGGCTACCCTCGGACTTCGCGGAAACGACTGAGCTGGATTGGTTCCGCGAGCATTTTCTGGGCGAGCAATTTGTTGTCGTTTCCTGGGAAGGTTGCAAGGGTAACGAGGAGTCGTTCAAGACATTCGTCGACAAGTTCTTCCCCGAGGTGCCACCTTCGATCCAGCGGGCGCGTGAGGAGGCAGCCGCCACGGGAACACCGGTACCAGCTGAACTTGGCAATCCGGATCGTTGGCCCTTTGAGGTACGACGTCAGGAATTCACCGACTCCACCCTAAACCTCTACGTGCGGCAGCTGCAGGTTGGCGATTTGCCGCCCGACGAGGACTTCGTTGGCAACCAGTATGGGCTCTCGTATGTCGGCCAAGACCTAGACAACTGGGGTGGCCTGCAGGAGAAGTGGCTGCAGGGTGATGGGGACCGATGGTACTATTTGTTGCCCGACGGAGATTTGTATCGCTGGAGTGGTTCTTCGACTCCCCTTCAGCCGCTTATTAATCTGTATCACCGGGGAACGGGCCAAGGAGTCGTCGGCGAATACGTGAAGTCGCTGGGCCCGGTCGATGGACCCTGGTATTACGACGATCCGCGTCGACTGAACGCACGTCTATTCAAGACAGTAACGACCGGACCGGGTGTCTTACATGATTTGACCAAGCCCGGCGGTTCGCTTGAGGGTGATCCGCAGCGGGCGAAGCAGCGATTGACGGGTGCTTTGTTTGGACCCGACGGCGAGCAGACGAGTCTCATCGTGACCTTAACCGATGCTGGCCGACGGGATCTCCGGCGAGCCATAGGTCGTGGGATTCTGGGCAAGCCTCGTGGCGCATTGCTTCACATCGCCTCCGAATCGGGAATTCATCCGCCACCCAAGCCGATGATGGCGCCGCCGCCGTTCAGCTGGTTTGCCGCGGCCCCTGCGGTCCCCAATCCACCGATCATCAAGCTGGGAGGTCCACCCGTCGACAATGTCGCCATCGACGAGGAAGGTCAGATTACACTTGTTCGACTCGTTGGCCTCTCACTGCTGGTGGGGCTTGGCCTGTCATTGATCTGCTTCCGCAGCGTGTACGCCACCATCATGGTCTTCTTCGTGGGCGGCCTGAGTGCGGTAGCGAGTCTTTCGTTTGTCTTCTGGAGTGGCGAGAGCGTTGACGCAGTTTTGATGTCGATGCCCTCGTTGGTCTACGTGCTTGGCCTCTCCGGCGCGGTACACATTGTCAACTACTACAGCGAGTCGGTTAGCGAGGTAGGACTAAGACGTGCCGCCGGGCGCTCGATCGAACTTGGCTGGAAGCCCTGCACACTGGCCGCCTTCACCACGTCTTTGGGTCTGCTTTCGCTGTACGCGAGTAACATCCTTCCGATCCGGAAGTTTGGCCTGTTCTCGGCCATCGGCGTCATGGCCACGCTGATTCTACTGTTCACTTACCTGCCTGCCGCCTTGCAAATCTGGCCGCCCCGTCGGTTTCGCGAGCGCGCGACCGATGGTTCGCATGCCACCTCCATCGAACGCGTCATCGAGAAATTCTGGGTCACCGTTGGCGGCTTCATGGTCAGATTCAACATCCCCGTCGCCATCATTTGCTTTTTGTCGATGTTGGGGATCGGCTACGGACTCACCAAGATCGACACGGATGTCCAGCTGTTGAAGATGTTCGACGGCGACGCGACGATTATCAGCGACTACAAATGGCTGGAACGAAATCTCGGCAAACTGGTGCCGATGGAAGTCGTTGTCAAAGTCGATCCTCGTGCCATGCGGGGCGCCAACAAAGACGGTGCACCGCTATCGAACGATGCTCAGTTGCGATTGTCGTTCCTTGAGCGAATGGAGTTGACGACTTACGTTCAAAGCGTTCTGGACCGACGACTTGGGGCGGGGGGCGATCAGAAGATTGGTCGTGCGATGTTGGCAGCAACGTTCGCGCCGTCACTGCCGGGTCCCGGGGGCAGCACTCGAGACGTCGCGTTCCGCGGCGGATTCAGCGGCCGTCTTGAAGCCAGCCGTGACAAGTTCCTGGCCTCAGACTACTTGCGTATTGATAAGCAAGATGATTCAGAGCTCTGGCGAATTAGTCTGCGTCTGGGGGCCCTCAGCGATGTGGACTACGGTGAGTTTGTCAACGACCTGAAAGATACGATCGAGCCGGTGTTGGCAGCTTACCGGTTCCGCGAGCAGATTCTCAGCGAGCTGCTCGAGAAACAAGGTGACGAGGGAATTCGCGCCGCCAGCGTCTATTTGGTGGGGGCTCCGCTGGGGCCTTCACGGGGAGCCAGTCGCAAGCGCGAAGTGCCTTCTCCCAGTGGGGGCAAAGAAGCTGCAGGACAACCGCAGACGACAACGATCAGCCAGTCTGACGTGTTCGGTAAGGTTCTGGCGACGTTGCTCAAGAACTCGGGCCTGACCTTGCGATGGCACGATCCGCGCTTTGAACTGCCGAGCAACTGGGAGCAGACGCTTACGCAACAAGACTGCGTGGTGTGGGTCGACACCGAAGGCAACTACGACGGCAACATGCTCGCGGACAACGCTACGATGTTGATCGACGCTCGTGACCATCGCTTCGATCCCGAACGCGGCACGGCGAATGAATGTGGAGAAGCGATTTCAGCCATCTACACGGGCGTCGTTCCGGTTGTCTATAAAGCGCAACGAACGTTGCTCGTCAGCTTAATCGAAAGCACCGGTTGGGCTTTCGGCATGATCGCCGTGGTGATGATCTTCGTGGTCCGCAGTTTGCGTGCTGGATTGTTGTCGATGTTGCCGAATGTCTTTCCTGTCGTCGCGGTATTCGGCGTGATGGGTTGGCGTGGCACGGCCGTCGACATTGGTAGCATGATGACCGCCAGCGTCGCGATGGGCGTTGCGGTGGACGATACCATTCATTTCCTGACCTGGTTCCGACGTGGACTTGATCAGGGACTTGCGCGGAAGTCGGCCATCATGCTTGCGTATCGCCGAGTCGGGCTGGCGATGACGCAGACCACGGCGATCGGCGGTTTGGGTCTGTCGATCTTCGCCTTTAGCACCTTTACGCCCACCCAACGCTTCGGCACCTTGATGCTCGCTCTATTGGCAGCGGCATTGATTGGTGATTTGATCTTCTTGCCGGCGCTGTTGGCCAGTCCGCTGGGTCGCGTCTTCTCGAAGAAGCGTTCCAAGACCGAACCACCCACCAAAGTCTTGCCCGATGTGGCCCACGACTCCAAGCGGCCGCATGTCGTGCCACAGCCGCAGACGATGCAGAATCGTTCATCCAGGGACTCGGCATAGGTGCAGTTCGATTCATCCGAGCCCGCGGCTTGGATCTCTAGACGAGCGGCAACTCGTCAGTTTGTGCAACTCGGTTGCGAGTCGGCAGCGACGGTTGCAGCAGTTTGACGACCTTCTCAGCCGTTGCTCGATATCCTGTCAGCTTGCCACCATAGATCGACAAGGAGCGCGGTTGCGACGCCCGGTCGAACGTCAAGTGCGTCTCGCGTGGTCGACTAAAAGCCTCGCCTGTGGCAGCTGGCAGAACGCGTAGGCCGGCCCAGCTGTTTAGCACCTCACGTGGTCGGCCCGGGAAATAGTGAGCGTAGGTCGCCAACAGATAGTCGGTCTCTTGCTTCGTCGGCACACACTTGTCCGGATCTCCCGAGTAAACAAGCTCGGTGGTGCCAAGTAGCGTGCATTCCTGCCATGGCATCACGAAGACCGCGCGGCGGTCGGTCGGTGCTTCGACATAGTAGCAGCCGCGATTTACTATGCCCGGCAACTCCAGGTGTGACCCCTGCACATTATCGACCTGAGGGATGTCGGGTTGAGGGTCGATCTGTGTGGCCACCGTTCGCGCCCAGGGTCCGGCCGCGTTGACGATAACGTCACTCACAACTCGCTTCTCCTCACCCTGATACTCGTAGCTGCATTCCACGGACGAATCACTGATCTTCGCCTTCTTGAAATGAGCCGGACAATGCACTTTGGCGCCCATCGATTCGGCTGACTTCATCACGGCTCGGGTCAGGGCCGCGTCATCGGTTTGTGCGTCCCAATATTGGTAGACATGCTGCAGACCCGCGGTCGTTAGGCCGTCGAGTTGCGTCCATTCCTGTTTAGGTACTTTGCGGAAGGTCGAATTCTTGCCAAGCCCGGCCAGCAACGCATACAGACTCAAACCGATCCGCAAGATCGTGGGGCGACGCGTCGTTTGGGCATAGACGGGGATGAAGAAGGCCTGTCGTCGAACCAGCCCAGGCGCGAGCTTCAGCAGCAGTTCGCGTTCGCGCAAGCTCTCGCGTACCAGCGACAACTGCAGTGATTCAAGATAGCGCAAGCCACCGTGGATCAGTTTGCTTGAGCGTCGTGAGGTGCCGGCAGCAAGCTCTGACTTTTCCAGGAGCAATACGGAATAGCCGGCCGCCGCCGCCGCCTGAGCGACCCCGACTCCATGAATTCCTCCGCCGACGATTACGACATCGAATCGTTCGTCGTCTTTCACGATGGCCGTAACCTTTCGTCCTCAAGCATTTCACCGATCGCATCGGTCTCGACGAACGGAATGCCCCGTTGGTATTGGTTAAGAGCCACTTGTGGATCGTCGATGCTGTAGATGACCCAGCTCCATGGTCCCGGCCAGACCAGCTGATCGGCTGGGAATCTTTTTCGGGCACAGAGGATAAAGTCGGGTCCCTGCTGTTCGCACTTCTGACGCGCGGCGTCGTTCCATTGCGTCCTCACCCACCCGTTTCGAATTCCATAGTCAACTCGTGCTCGACCAATGAATTCCCACGACTTCGAAATGATGACGCAGCGATCGCTCAACGCGGAGATTGCATCATGCACCGCGCGCAGCGTCGTTTCCACGCCGAAGTGGTCAATGCTCTCTGTCTTCATTTCCACCATCGCTTGCAAGTCGGAGTGTTTGCCGAGGAAGTCAGCAAACTGCTCAAGTGTTGCGATCGGCTCATTGGCGAAACCGTCGCCGAAGCGTTCCGCGAAGCCGGCGCGAAAATCACTGAGCGTGGCCAGCGTGCTATCCATCACGACGTCGGGCTGACCAGAAACACGACTCAAATCGCGGTCGTGATACAGAATCGGAACGCGATCGCTGGTGAATTGAATATCCGTCTCGACCCACTTCGCTCCTGCCTCAACAGCAGCGCGATACCCCACCAAAGTATTCTCCGGATAGCGCGTCGGGTAACCTCGGTGCGCGACAAGTGTTGGCTGGCCAGTGACGCTCACGACAAAACACCGACTGGCGAACGGTTTCAAGAACTCTCGCCGACGTCGGGATCGACCTCTCGGTTGTCGTCAAAAGGTGACGGGTATCAGTCCCCTCGCGGGAAAACAAAGCAGTGGAATCAACAATGAACTTAAGCCCAACGCGTAACGAAATCGACCGAGTGGGACGGTGTCGTTGGATGTGGGCGGATGATCGGTTCCAATCAACACAACGAGGATCGCCATCGGAGCCCAGATCATCGCGTTGCCAAACACAATGTAGGCCATGGCTGCAAGAATGAAGCCGCGGGCAACCCAATGTGATCGGCGACCAAAAAGCGCGTAGATGACATGCCCACCATCCAATTGGCTGACCGGCATCATGTTCAAGCCGGTGATCAGTAAACCGACCCAACCGGCCATAAAGTATGGATTAAGCTGGCTCGTGCTGATCGTTGTGATCCCGGCATGTGCCGGTTGGAGCCAATCAATCAGCATTCGCATCAAGAGCGGGCAGTCGTACTCCATCGAGCCGTAGGCGGGCTTGCTGAGATCCAATTGCGCAATACCGAACCACAGAATCGGAGCCGCCGCCACCAAACCGGCCAGGGGACCCGCTAGCCCGATATCGAAGATCTGGCGGCGATTGGCCCGATGTCCCTCCATGCCAATCACCGCACCCATCGTGCCTATAGGTGCGATCGGCAAAGGGATGAAGTAAGGCAGACTTGCGGGAATGCGATAGATCAACGTGGCGATGAAGTGACCCATTTCGTGGAACATCAAGATTGCCAACACACAGAACATGTAGATCAGGCCTTGATCCCAATTCCGGATGACCAGTTGACGAACGTCCGCCGTCTGGTCTGCCAGCATCGGTTGCCAGTGCGTTGCTCCGGCCCAAAACGTTGAGAGGCACGTGACGATGAACAAGATGACCGGCAAGGCAACTCGTCGGCGACGTCGCGACCGCAAGTGTTCTTCCGTGAGCCAGGGACCGCTCGGTCCATCAGGCACCGGCACCAATTCAGCGACAAGAACGCCAGCATCTGAATCCTGAACGCTCGGTTTCGCTTGATCGGCCGCTGGGGCTTCGCGCCTTTGCAGATTGGGAGCGTTAGGAGGGCGTTCTGAGTCGGACATAGCTTACTAAGCATAGCAGCGTGCGAAGAATCGTGCCATGTGAGGCGTGAGGCTTGAGAAGTGAAGCGCCAGCATTTGCGTCGAGCGCGTCGTGGTGTACCTCAATAAGTCTCAGGTCTCACATCTTGTACCTCACAGAGGCACGAATTCTGTGATTTCCGTGACCGTCGGCTTTTTACCGCGGACGGCGGACGCCTTTAACTGGATCGCAACGTAGCGCCGGCGAGCTTTGGTTTCCGGAACTTTAAAGTTGTCACCCTTCTGTAGGATCGGGCGTGTTTCCGGCATGCTGCCGAACGCTCGTGAACCGGCGACCTGACAGGGAAACCAGTGACCGTTTTCCTCTTCATCGACCAAATAGAATTCCGGATAGGAATGATCGGTCACCCAGACCATTCGACTTGGAATCTTAGATGCGCGACAGAGTGCAATAAACAACGATGTCATGGCCTCGCAGTCGCCTTGCCCATCTGCCAGCGTTCGTACAGCGCCCTTGAGTTCGCTCTCTTGGTACTCGACATTCTCACGCACGTAATCATAGATCGCTTCAACCTGCTCCCAGGCGGTGGTCTGATCTTTGACAATGGTGCGTGACAACGATCGGATTTTGGCGTGCCGACTTTCGATGAAGGGGCTGGCAGCTAGAAATGAACGAATCTCACGGTCCGGTCGCTTGGGCACGGTGAATTGATCGGTTGCATCGGGCTGAACGATTTCTCGTCGTCGAATCTCAACAACCAAGATGGCTTCAGCTTCGTCTCCCGCAGCCAGCCGCGGAATCTGAGCGACCATCTGTTTCACCCCGTTGTTGAGTGTCCGATAGCTCACGTTTTTAACTTGGCGAGAGAAGGTTTCGTCGACAATCTTTACCTGCTGTTCGGGCCAGTCCATGGGAACCGGAACGGTTGCGACGATACCACGGCACGGACCACCGGCTTTGACTCTGACACCTACCTTGAGTCGTTGGACCTGCTCGCGACCGAGCAGGATCCCGTTGGAGTTTTCCAGTGTGACCTCTTGGCCAACGGCAGATATCGGCGGTGCGACGCAGAGCGCTGAGAGCGCAAGGAAAGCGAAACATCTCACGGTGGCCAACTCCCAGATCAATTCAACATTCGCTTGATAGACAACCAAGCTTCATTGTAACAGGCGGTACCCGGGGCTACAGATGATCACCTGGCCGTCGGGACTACGTCTGGAGGGAATTTGATGACTACTGCAGCATCTCGATCAATTGCTGTGCTGCGGCCACCGCGAATTCAGGGTCGTTAATGTGATGATCGAGTTCAACAATTCGAACAGCCTGGGTACCACTTCGAATCGCATCAAACATTGCGTTACGAGCGTCGGCGTTCTCGAAGGGCTGATCGCGACGATCGATGGCCGAGACACCATGCTTTGGCAACATCACCATAGCGGGTCCACGAGAGGAGTTGACTTTGCGAGCCAATTCTTGACCAATCAATCGGCACTCGTCTGGCGTTGTCCGCATCAGAGTTACGTTCTCGTTGTGCTTATAGAGTTGGCGTTCGCGGAACTCGGCCGGTACGGTTTCCTCGGCCCAGAAGTTGACCATATCGGTAGCGCCAACGGAAACGACCTGGGGTACACCTCGCTGTGCGGCAGCCGTTAGGCGATCTGGGCCAGCCGACAACACACCTCCGACCAACTCGTCTGCCAACTCTGTCGTGGTGATATCCAGCACACCGGTAATCAATCCGTCTCGAATCAATCCTTCCATGGCTTGGCCGCCGGTCCCCGTTGCGTGGAAGACCAGGACTTCGTAACCGGCTTGCTCGAGAACTTCGCGAGCTTTTTCTACGCAAGGCGTGGTCACGCCAAACATGGTCGCCGCGACGAGCGGACGATCAGAGCGGTCAATCACCTTTGGGCTCAGCTTCAGCATGCCGGCCATGGCACCCGCCGCCTCGCCCAGAATCAGTCGGCTGATTCGATTGAGACCGAGAATATCGACAACCGAATTAATCATCACGATATCACGCACGCCCACGAAGGCACGGACGTCGCCGGAAGCCAAGGTGCTGACCATCACCTTAGGTACGCCCAACGGCAGCGCTCGCATTGCGGCAGTACCGATCGTCGTGCCGGCCGATCCACCGATCCCGAGGACTCCGGACAGCTTCCCATGTTGGTGCGCGTCAACAACAACTTGCGTGGCACCACTTGCAGCCATTGTGACAGCCTGCCCGCGATCGCCTTGCTCAGCCATCGTTTTGAGCTCGGTTCCCGCGGCGCGAAACACGTCACTCCGTGAGATGTCCGCTTCGACTTGGGGATCACCGATGCAGCCCGTATCCACGAGCGTAACTTCGATTCCCTGGGCGTGAAGGCATTCGCGCAGAAAGTTTGCCTCGTGGCCCTTGGTATCCAACGTCGCAAGAAGGAAGACACTCATGCTCCGCGTCCGTCTCAATCGTTGCCCGGTTTTGCGACCCGCCCGCGAGATTCGGTTCTAACACATTCAATCGCCCGAAACAGCGGCACTTTCGCCGACCGATTGTTCTTCAACGTGCAGGTTCTTGGGAATGGTAAAAAAGAACGTTGATCCACGATCAGGCTCCGACTCAGTCCAGATCTGACCGCGATGACGTTCGATCACGCGTTTGCAAATCGACAGGCCAATACCGGTGCCCGAGTATGCCTCGCGGGTGTGAAGTCGCTGAAACACGGTGTAGATGCGATCGACGTGTTTTGGATCGATGCCGATGCCGTTGTCCCGTACGCAGATCAGCCACTCACGCTGGCGCGAATCGTCCGCATAGACCTCAATCTTTGGTCGAACACTTGCCCGATGAAACTTGATCGCATTGCTGAGCAGATTCTGCATCAGCTGAATCAGTTGAGTGGCGTCGCCCATGACCTCAGGCAACTGGCCCACGTCGATTTCGGCATCTGCTTCGGTGATCTGAACGGACAAGTTCTTCATCGCGGCTTGCACCACGGCATTCAGATCGGTCGCTGCAAACGGCTTGCCGTGAGTGCGTACGCGTGACAGATTCAGCAGGGAGTCGATCAGCGTCTGCATCCGCTTTGCGCCTTCGACCGCGTATTGCAGATACTGCTGTCCGTCCTCGTCGAGTTGGTCGCTGTAATACTGCGATAGCAGTCCACAATAGCCAGCGATAGCGCGCAAGGGTTCTTGCAGATCGTGCGATGCCACATAGGCGAACTGCTGCAGCTCGTCGTTACTTCGTTGGAGCGCGTCGGAACTCTCGCGAAGGCGTTTGGCGGCAAGCTTCGCTTCTGTAATGTCCTGAATCGAACCCGACAGGCGGACCGGCTTGCCTTGTGCGTTGCGAAGTGCAACCGCACGGGCACGAAACCACCGATAGCCCTGATGCAGATGACGTAGGCGGTGTTCGACATCGAAGGCTTCGCCGTCGTTCAGATGTCGATTAACTGCGTCCCATGTATCTTCGTAGTCGTCTGGATGAAGGTGCTGGTTCAAACTCTCCATGACACTCGGAGGCAGCGAGCTGCCTTCATATCCCAGCAGTTCCCAGAAACGTGGAGAATACCAGACCTTGTCGGATTGTAGATCCCAATCCCACATACCGTTGTTCGAACCTTCGGCCGCCAACTTGAACCGTTCCTCGCTTCTGCGCAAATCGTCCGTTGTGCGATCCAAAGCACGATGCAGCTGATAGATGTCGATCAGCAGCCCAATCAGGATGGCCAGATAGCTAAGTACTCTGAGAACGTGTGCCCAGACGAAAGGAGCATCGGAGCCCACCGAGCGCGACATGACCAATCCTTGGCACACCGTCGCGATCAACAGTGAGCACACCAGCCAAAAGTGGATTGATTCGGTCCGCCATTTCCCGAGGCGAAGAAAGCCCACCAGGGCGACCGCGAACATGACTCCGGAAATCAGTTCAATGGGCCGACCTATCCCGAGCGCAGGCGCTGGATCAGACACGATCGCGAAGACAATCGCAGCCACGAGCGCACCGACGGCTGCCCCGAAATACACCACCCATTCGGGAACGCGTGGTGATTCTGAGTCGGAGATGCGTCCAGCTCCGAGACAAACCAGCATCATCGCGGCAAGATAGATGCGAGAAGCATTCCAGCAAGTTAGCTGCGACAGACTTGTCGATTCTCCGAGAAAGCGGCGTGTTGCGAAGCCATGGAATCCATCCAAAAAGCAGGTGCCAAGCAAACCGGTGGCCAGACAGAGAAACAGGAACGATCGCCGCTGACGCGCGTAGTAACGCAAAAAGGCTAGGGCCGAGCCGAACGCGGCCATTGTCGTGGCCAGCACATCCAAGTTGCGATGCAAGGCTTCTGGCGATGCAGGATTCGGGGCAAAGGGAATCGACAACGAGCTCAGCACAAGAATGAGGGCCAGCGACACCAACACCCAGACTCTTCGACTGGCTGGGTCCATCGCAACTGACGCAGCAAATGAGTTCTTCGAACCCGACTTTCCCATAAAACTCTCCCGCGAGCCTTGAAGAGAATGCCCATGCTGAATCCTTTGGTCTTGTTCAGCGACCGCACGCTCAACGTATTATACAAGTGAGCATGTCAGATGTCTTATCGGTGCGTCATCGCGAGAGGCGTTGTCGACGACCGACAAGCGGCTAGGCGAGCCAAGCAGGTCTTAAGGAGAATCTGTAAAGGTCCAGTTGAATTGGACATGTTGATCGCTGCCAACCTGGACTCTTCCAAGAGTGAAAGCGCGGTCCTGGATGATCTTCGCAGGATCTTCCAAGCGACTCGCGAGCAACATTTTCTCATGGGATTGAATTGGAGAGTTGCGACCCACGTTGTGCGACACAATGAGCACATGGTAGTCCGTGTGCCGCCCGCGACTTCGTGCCGGCACAGCGAAGTGTCCGTCGCTGCCCAGGCGACCGAATGTAATGTCGCCCTTAAAATCAATCCAGCTGCCATCTCGATCGGTGTCAAAGGCACGAGCGCTTAACTTCTCGTCCTTGTCGGAACCGGCGGGCCAGGCAATGATGATTGCGTTCACGTCGTTGTTGGACGTGCCGTCTTCTTCGAATTGAACCGAACCGACGATTGCGGAGCGAAAGGCCAAAGTCGCGAGAAATTGATCTTGGAATCCAACGACGGCAATCCCAAATCCAATCGCCGTTCCGACCAACGCACTGCAAATGGCGACGCCCCAACTCAGACGTCCTCTCGAGCCCGATTCTGCAGGTGCGTTTTCGCTGACGCTTTCCAGATCGTCCGCTGGACGTTGTTCCCAGAGATCGAACTCGCCAAGTTCCGAGACGCCGCGACTTCTTGTCTCGTACGCGGGTAGAACTGAGTGCAGGGCCGTCACGTTGTACACCAGCTGCAACGCTTCGGACAAATTGCAGATTCCCATCTTCAGGCCTGCTTCGTTTGCCTTGCGATGCACACGAACGAGCATACTCAGGAATTGAGATGAAACGTGTAGAGTCAATTCAGAGCAGTCGACCAACAACGCGCATTCGGCCTGCGGAAGTGCATCAAGAATGGAATCCTCAATCTCATTAATTGCCATTTCGTAGAGCAAGCTCTTCGTGCGAATCGTGGCGACGAGGACCCCGTGATCGACTTCGACATCAACTGTGCGTGCGCCTTGTGAATCAGTGTACATTGCCATCGGTTTGACCCATTTGCTGTGTGTCCAACTCCGCGTGCTGCGTTTCGGTGACCGCTGATCAACTAGCGGCCGTGACGGTCAAGCTTGAGTGTGACTTAGGTCGAGAGGCAGTCCCGTTGCCGGGCCCTTGCGAAAGGGACGACGACACGCTGACGATTCGATTCGTCGCCGCTTGTCGGTGAAGCTGTTGCAGCATCTGCAGTCGCGCTTGGGCATCCGAGGGTAGCGATAGACAACGGGACATGCGGTTCTCCTTGTTTTTGCCGAGAAAAGACGCGATACGATGGTATAAGCGTCGTTCCCAGACGGTGCGCACGCGGGTGAGGCTTAGGGGATCCTGAGCTTGTTTTCCCTGGTCAAGCGTCAGCTCTCTGCCCTCGAGCGCTCTACCTAACCGTTCGGGCCAGAATGGCGGTCATGTCATCCTGCCCAAAATCACGAAACCTTCTGACGGTGCTGAACAGGCCGTCGAGGATCAACTCTGCCGATTGGCCGGCAAAGTGCCCTACGGTTTCAAACACCCGCGAGTTGCCAAAGCTGTCCTCGATCTCCGGGTTGTAGGCCTCTGTGACTCCATCGGTGCAGGAGAAAATCAGGTCCGACTCGCGAACCGAATTGACGCGACCTGTGTGATAAGCATGATCCGATTGAATTCCCAGTGGGGGGTCGGGATTCGCCAGGTGTTGTTTGGGCCGACCTTGATTGTCCAGGACAAAGCCTTCATGTCCCGCCGTGCCGAAAGACACCGAACCCGTATTGGGTTCTAGCACCGCAAGAAATACCGTCACAAAGGAGCCCCGAACACAATCTTCCGAGATCAATCCGTTGACCCGAGTTAGCACCGGCCCCGGATCCGTTTCCCATTGCAGCACGCTGCGAATCATCCCGCGGGTCTCCGCCATCAGCAACGCGGGCCCGAGTCCCTTGCCAGATACATCGCCAAGTACAATGACCATGCTGTCATTCGGTAGTGCAATCACATCGTAGAAGTCGCCAGCGACCATTTCGGCCGGTTCACAACGGGCAGCGACTTCCAGTCCGCGAACCCTTGGCAATTGACCCGCCAGAATCGACTGCTGAATGAATCCGGCACCATTCAGTTCCGTCTGGATATGTTGCCGTTTAGCTCTTTCGACGGCGAAGTGCAGGGCGCGACTCAGGTGGGGTCCGGAGGCCTCATTTTTCCAAAGATAATCCTGCGCGCCGTTGCGAATTGCCTGTGCCCCCAACTCCGCGTCGTTATGACCGGTCAGTACCACGATCGGTTTGTCGTGAACAACTTTTCGCATCGCGGTCAGCGAGTCCAAACCGGTTGCTTCGGGAAGATTGAGGTCGAGGAGGATCACATCGACCGATTGCTTTTCCATCAAGTCGAAGGCATCGGTGAGGCTTTGGACCCAGTGGAAATGGAACTGAGGTCCAATCCCGGTGTCGGTCCTCGAGAGCACAACGCGAATCAGATCGGCGTCGACGCGATTGTCTTCGACATACAGAACATCGACGCATTCCCGCATCGCGTCGCTGTCTTTGTTGGGCTGATCTTCCACAAGATCCGATCGCAAATCCGGCCAGAAATTGGTTGTCCAGCGGGCTATTGATGATGATACGGAACTTTCGCCCGTCACGTCAGTCATTCCTCCAGAAGTCGCCAAATCATCGCCAAAGCTCTGATTCGGCGAGTCATGGTCCGGGTCGAAGACGGCCATTACTCGGTCCTCCGGCGTCTACCGCGGCGAAACCCTGCCTCCTGCCTGCAAGTTTGCGTCTGAAGGACACAAATCAGATGTGTGCTTCCAGCACGGTCTGGCCCAATGCGCCCGTTGACGCCCCCCCGGCGATCGGACCCCGACAAAGCTCGGTTGGAACTCCGTGACCTTAGATTTCTTTGTTAGCTCAATACAGCATATTCGGCGGAAAAGCTTGACGGCCTGGGTCTGGCAGAAACGCCGGCGTTATGGCCTGCCGGTTGATTCGCCTCCCTGATTTGTTGCATCCGACAAAAACTATGTCTCCGCCAATCCTTCGATGGTTCAAAAAGAGCCATCGATTTGAAGCGAACGGTGTGGGCAAGGTGTTCAAGACAAATTCGTAGGAATAGAATTGGTCCTGAAAGTCGTGTGGAAACCGCGACCAGTATCCATCATCAATAAGCGACATCGTTCAGCGGGGCGCACGCACGGGAGACCCGGATTTCCCACTTTTCGAATCGCTCCAGCGAAAGCCTCAGGTCAAAATTATCCGACGCCATGAATGACTCGAACCATCTCTCCTTTGAGGATCACGATCACATCTTGATCGTTCGCATTTTGACCGATTCGCTCTTCGATCCCTTAGTGGTTTTTGATTTCGACCGCGAACTTCAGGAGGCTGTTCAAACGCGTCAACCCAAACAGATGCTTGTTGATTTTGCGAACGTGCAGAGAACGGCGACCGGTATCATCAATTCGCTTCTCCTGGCGAAGAAAGCGCTCATCGCGATTGGCGGCGATATCGCTTTCTTCAACGTGTCGGAGAACATCCGACACACCTATCGAGTGCTCCGTTTGGAAGGAACCATGTTCTTGATTTTTGACGAAGAGCGCGATGCGCTCGAGCATTTCAAGAAGGATTCGTAGACTCGAATTCCTGTTCCCGGCTCACGCTGCCCAGCGATGCGCATGAGCAGGTAGGTGAGACGTCAGCAACTCGACTTCCGAGCGCGACGCGTCGTCCCCTTTTACCGGCGATCCCCGCTGAGCCAAATCGCTGAACGATCCAACCACTCTTGCAGCTTTCCTTTGCCTCGGTGGACGAGGGCCCGCACGGCACCGGTTGTTTTCCCCATCGCCTCGGCTGTCTCTTCGAGTGTTTGCCCCTTGATGCAGTAACGTTGAATGGCCTCATGTTGGTCCGAAGGTAGTTCGTCGATTCCGTGCCGCATGGCTTCAACCGCCTCGCGTCGCGCGATCGCTTGGCTGGGCGTACCGTGATGACCGGAGAGCACATCCAGGATGTCATTTACATTGGGGCTGCTTGTGGGTGGGGCAAAGTGCTTGCGTTTGAAGTCTCCCCCACGCTTCTTACGTTTGTATTCGCGGACGCAATCGAACAAGCGATTGTCGGCAATGCCTCGAATCCACGCGTAGAAGGAGCCTTGTCCACGTGGTTCAAACAGACTGATGTCGCGATGGACTTGAAGAAAGGTCTGCTGAAGGATGTCATCGACATCGATCACACCATGCAAGACGGTTGGAATGCGGGGCTCCAGATGGCGCGCGAGTCGAGTGGCGTGCATCAGCATCAGCCTCTCAAGCGCTACGCGGTCGCCTTTCACGGCCTTTTCAACCCATTCCTGCTCCGACATCTCGCTTGCCTTCATTTTTTCAGGTCCAAGCTCGGTCGCTCCACACTGGACAAAATCGAGTCACGGAACACCCGACGATCCGAATCGGCTGCTCCTGGCATCAGTCCAGCTGGCGATCTTTTCATACCGACCTGGATGATCGGAATTTGGTTCGTTGTTTGAGCCAGGGAGTCTGTAGTTGATTCCCTTTGCCGCCCCGCACAAATTCCACCATCTGGGGGTCTGCTCAACCCAACATAACCAAGTTACCAGGGCCATTCAAGCTACAGGATGGAATGTCGTGAAAGCCCGTGCGCCGGATCGGCGAAGGTCGCTCTTGTCAGTAGGTCGAACTGGAAACGATTGAAGGAGACCGGGTCATGATCTGCCATTCTAACTCACTGAGATCGAACGGTTTTCATCGGCAAGGTGCCGAGCCAACAGTTGATCCGTGGATGTCGCTGCGAGTCGGCGGCCTGGAAACGCTAGCCAGTGTGGTCGAGTGGGGAGACGATCGAGTCGTGCTTTCCATCGATGATCCCGTGGACAGCTTCCGCCGCGGATTGTTTGTCGCTCAAGTCATGAGTTTGGTGCATCGCGACCAACGTTTTGGTGGGACCTTGCAAGCGATGCACACGAGTTCGACTGGAAAACTCCGAATTCATATTTCGTGGAATTGCGCGGTGTGCAGGCAGACGACTGCGGTCGACGAGATACCGACGATGCGTGCTTGCTAGAAGAAGAGACAACTCTTGACGACATGGATGGTGCAACTAGATGTAAGCTTGGTGAGCGTTGTCATGAATGACTCGCAGAGGTATCGCAAATTATTGTCGGCGGAATTCGACGCCAAGGCGAAGCAACGTTACATTGAGCGCCTTCCGGGAACCGTGCGTTTTTGGATGGATCCACGTTTAGCCGATCGCCTGGCAGTCGACGAGGTCACTCACGAAATCGCCGAAGCCTTGATGCGCGACGACGACTCGCGCAGGCCGAACGAACCCGTTGTCACATCGCTCCGATGTCGCACGATGGATGCCTTAGACCGGATCCATCAGGAGTATCTCGGCCGGAATGACGTTTATCAACGGCAGCCGGTACTCCGTCTCTCGGGGCTTCCGCCTGCCAATCTCCGGGATCTTGCGACCAGTCTTATTGGGTCGGATGTCTCGCAATCGGAGGGTGATTCAGCGACAATGTGGTTGGGTTTGCAACGGGCATTTAATTCGCTGAGCTTGCACCACCGTGAGATTCTAGCGATGCGACACTTCGAGCGGCTGACACTGCAAGAGATTGCCGACACGACGCAGTTATCGGCACGTGAAGTGAGCAGCCGATATCGTCGCTCGTTGGTAAGACTGCGGGACAAGCTCGCTGTGGCTTTCGGACAGATTCGTATTTGTGAGTGACATGCCGAAAGACTCAATGACGGATGACGTCGTCGATGCACTCGCCGACGAATTCCTGCGACGCCATCGGGCCGGTGATCGGCCGACGATCGCCGAATATCTTGAGCGATGCCCGGAATATGCGGATCAGATACGCAATCTCTTCCCCGCCCTCGTGATGTTAGAGAAGCTGGCCGGCGGAGATTCCGTGCAAGACCATTCGTATTCGCTGTTGGCTAGCATTCAACGACCCGACGTACTGGGTGACTATCGCATCCTGCAGGAGACGGGTCGAGGCGGAATGGGGATTGTGTACGAAGCCGAGCAGATCTCACTCGGCCGACACGTGGCTCTCAAGGTGTTGCCTTTTCAACTGGTTAGTGATGACACAGCGGTCGAGCGATTTCATCGTGAGGCCCGGGCCGCGGCAAAACTACAGCATCCGAACATCGTTCCGGTCTACGACTTTTGCCAGGGTGAATCCGTGTGGTACTACGCCATGCAGTTTATCCATGGGCAGTCACTGCATGATGTCCTGACGGAGCTGCGTCGGCAAAAGAAACGAGGGGTTAAGCAATTCGAATCGTTTGATCACCTGCAGTTGACGAACCTGGCGACCTCGCTCATGACGCAGACCGACTGGCAGGAACTTGGCGAGGACGCCGACATTGACGCCGCCCTGTACGCTCCCACCGTTGACGAGTTGCCGACCGACCGCGAGGAACAGATCCGTCATGTCGTGGACAAGGCGATGATGGAAAGTGAGCAATTGGATGAAGCGACGTTGATTCAAGAGCATCCCGAGCTGATGCCTGAATTAGCCGAACAGCTCAAGATGGTCCAACTGATTCGGGGTTCTCGACCGCCACAAATGGTCGAGGAACTCACAAAACTTGGCGAGCAGCATCTTCCAGACGAAGAACCCGACACCGCGGCCGCGCCAACAGAGACCGTGAGTCCGACCCCTCCTGTCTCCTCGACCAACAAACTGACCGGAAGTCATAAGGTCGGCGGATCCCAGGCTTACTTCGAAAACACCATTCTGCTAATCGGTACAGTGGCTCGCGCTTTGGAGTACGCCCACGGCGAAGGCGTTATCCATCGCGACGTTAAACCGTCGAACCTCTTGTTGGATACGCGCGGACACATTTGGATCACGGACTTTGGACTCGCCAAGATCAATCGCGGCGATCGCACTTCCACCGGCAGCTTCGCCGGCACTTTACGATACATGGCGCCCGAGCAAATTCGTGGGCACTGCGATGCGCGAAGCGACGTCTATAGTCTTGGAATCACGCTCTACGAAATGCTGACGCTGCGTCCGGCGTTCCAAGGAGCTGATTACCTGGAGTTGATGACTCGGATATGCGACGATGGTCCAATCCCGCCGCGAAAGGTCGATCCGACCATCTCACGCGACTTGGAAACGGTTGTCCTGACGGCCATCGAGCGAAACCCTGATGCACGCTATCAGGATGCCAAGTCATTTGCCAATGATCTGCAGTGCATTGCGATGAATCAGGAGATCTCGGCCCGACGCCGCAACCGCCTGATTCGCTGTTGGAAGTTCCTTTGCCGTAACGCCGCGATGTCGACGTTGATTTGCGCCTTGTGCGTGCTCATCGTGGTCACCTCAGGCGCGCTGATTGCGATTTCGAACTCTCGGTCGGACGAACGTCGGAAGAACGAGCGCGGACAAACGTTCTACGATCACGTGATAGGGGTCATGTCGATCCAGCAGGCTTTGGAAAAGGGCAATCTGGACGAAGCTCAATTGCAGCTGTCCAACCTCGATGTGCAACGGTCCAACCCCGATCCGCAACCGTTTGAGGTGCAGCTGATGGACGCAAGGACGCGCGGCGATCCCTACTCCTGGCTTGAGCTTGGGCCCGCCCCGGTGACCGACGTGGTCGCGTTGGACCCGTCCGGGATCGCTGCGATCTCCAATCGACGGCCCGTCCTTGTTGACCTCAGAAGCGATGAAATCATTCAGGACGAACAAGCCTGGGCCGATGAACTGCGGCGTACCGCCGAGGGACCATGCTGGTTCGGATTGCACGACGGCAAGCTTTGGTTGTCGATGGATCCGCGCAAGGAACGTCAGCTGTGCGGGCTAAACGGCGACGAGAACATTCAGCTCACACAGGCGACCATCTCCAACGACCTGATGTGGATCGCCACGCTCGATCGCGAGGGGCTTGTGCGAATCTGGGAGCGGGCGGGGGATGGAAGTCTTCAGTTCAACCCAGCGCAAACTGCGCCTTTGGGCCGGGCCGAAAACGTCCGTTTCGCGAAGTCGGACATGTTGAAGCTTCCGCAGCTCATCATGCTCAAGTCTGAGGGAATTTCCGTCAGGTCGGTCGATGGGTCGACAAGTATTCGCGTTGATCACTCGAAGGTTGTTGCCTTCGATCTGGCTTGTAAACCAGTCGAATTGGCCATCAGCGACGGCCGACAGTTACACATCGTACCTAAATCCAAATTGACCCTCGATGTTGCACCGAGTGTGATCTGCTCGACCATGGACGGGGATCGAATCCTGATCGGAGCCCTAGACGGCCAGGTGCGGATGTGGCATCGTCGAATAGGCCGGCCGGTCCTTAATCTCACAAGATCCGATCAGCCGATCTCTGCCATCGATCTCTCACCCAGTGAGGCGATCCTCGTCGCCGGAGACCATGTGGGACGCGTGCACGTTTGGCACACAAGAGCTGACCAGATCGGTTCACACGAGTAGCCGGTCGATCGATGCATCACGCGGGCCGTGCGGTCCGCCTAGGTTTCTCCATCCCCGTTTTGGCGATGCGCAGCACGTTGCTTGACCATCGTGATCTGATTACCGGTCGAGTTGAACTCGACCTTGTCCATGAAAGTCCGAATCAGCAACAAACCGCGGCCACTCAGCTTCGTTAAGTTCTCAGGGTCGGTGGGATCGGGCAAGTTCGTGTAGTCGAAGCCCGGGCCTTCGTCGCGAATGACGTAAGTAATTGTGGTCGGCGTGACATGCTTGGTGATGTGGACGCGTCGGGAATCATATGGATCCTGGGTCCGTCGCTCCTGTCCCAAATCATAGTAGGTCTGATTCGGTGCCTCGCGTAGTGCCGAATCAAGTTCCAGATTGCCGTGTTCGACGGCGTTGGTGAGAGCTTCAGCCAAGGCGGTTCCGACGCGAATCTGATCGGCCGCGTCGCAGAAATCCATACTCGCAAGCTCGTCCTCGAAACAATCGATCAGCGTTTTTCGTCCCTCCGGTTCATAGCCAAGCGTGTAATACGACTCGCTCTTCTCCAAGAAAGTCCAGTGCGGACGCTCGACCAAGGCGGCCTGTGAGGCAATCAAGACGGTTCGAATCGTGTCGTTGAGCCGATCCTTGACGTTGTCCTTCGGAATGTAAGAAGCAGCGCCCGCTTGCAATGCGCGGACCGCCGTGTCGTTTGTCCCGTAACCCGTCATCAGGATCACCGGTACCATGGGGTATTGGGAGCGAACGCGAGTGACAAGCTCCAGTCCATCCATGTTGTCCATGACCAGATCGGTCAGCACCAGATCCGGTAGCCGCTTGCTCATCTTTTCGAGAGCATCTCGACCATCAACGGCGAGCTCCGTCTCATGACCGCTCTTATGGACGAAGTTCTCGGCCATGACGCGGTCTACTTCCGCGTCGTCGACAATCAGTACGTATGCCAATGCTCCGACCTTCGAAGTGTTAGCGGCAGAGAAGCAACAATCTCTGCTGACCTGCTATGGTGTTCTTGTTCGCCCCACAGAAAGCCCCACGTTGGTACGGAACCGCACCGACGCCAGCGGGAATAAAAGAAGCAAATGCCGCCACCTCTTCATTGTTTCCCGTAGCATTCGCGACGAATAGTCTCTCAATTGACCAAAAACAAGCAAGTTCTCGTCGTAGACAGGACCATTCCTAACGGTTCTGAACAGGTGAATCAAGACACTTAGCGCCTATTCCTAGCTCGGGTGGTGATAATTCCCCCAAGCGGGGAGGGTTGGACGGGTTGGCGGGCCGCCAAGACACAGGGGCTGGCCGCAGCCTGTCAGGACTAGCGGTGTCGGATGATCTCGCCGTCGACCAAGTAGATGACTTCCTCGGCGATGTTGGTCGCCAGGTCGCCCATGCGTTCAAACTGGCGAGTGACGTGTTCGAGCGATAACAAGGGGTTAGCGTTCTCGGGAATCCGATCCAGCTCTTGCTCAATTCGCTTCTTGATGCGGCGATGCATCGCGTCGACTTTGTCGTCGGTTCGGATCACATCATAGGCCATATCAGAATCACGCCGGATCAGCGCTTGGAGGCTGGTCTCGACCATGTGTTGAGCTTCGGTCGCCATTTCGTCGATCCCGCTGACGCGCTGAAATCGTTCCCAGTCGCCGACCGATGCGACGACTGACGCGACGTTCTCGGCCAAATCGCCAATACGCTCAAGCCCATCATTGATTTTGAGCACTGCGACCACAAAGCGCAGATCGGTCCCGGTGGGCCGTTCGCGTTCTAGGATCTCGACGCATGTTTCCTGGACGAGAACCTCAAATCGATCAATCTCAACGTCCTCTTTGATGATCGCCCGCGCTAGAAGGGTGTCGCGGCGGATCAGGGCCGTAATGGCCCGTGAGATCGCCATTTCGACAAGACGACCGAGATCGAGAATCTGTTGCTCAAGTTGCGATATACGGCTAGCCATCGACGTGGTGGTTGCCATGGGATCGGTTCCCTTTCATCTAGCTGGACGAGCCAGCTTGCCTCAAAAACCTCTGTACCAACTCAAGGAGTGACGACTCACCCCTGAGAGCACCGAACCTGGCAAGGTCTAATTACTCCATACTTAACTATACGGAGATGGGGAATACGGAATAAGACGTGCGATTTGCACTTTCACCAATTCTTAATGATTTCTTAGAATCTCCTGCGGACTAGCTCGGATAATTAAGGAATCGTCAAACCGGGCGTTAAATCTTGCGGATCTGGCTATATTTCCCCACTGGCCGAAGTCCTGGGGAAACAGTTAATCTACGGCACGTTTATCGTTTTATCGGCGTCACCGAGGTACTTTGGGGACCCTAATCGCTTATGTCGACCGTTACTAAGCCGCGACGCGAAGATCTGAATGCTGACGAAGTTCTGTGCGATCACTGTACAGCGAAGTGTTGCCGGTACTTTGCGCTTCCGATTGAAATCCCCGAGGAATGGCGCGATTTTGAGTTCATCCGCTGGTATCTGTTGCACGAGCGAGCCACCGTATTTACCGACGAAGGCGACTGGTATCTGATGGTGCACACGGCTTGTCGTCACTTGCAAGCGGACCATCGCTGTGGGATCTATGACACGCGGCCGCACATATGCCGGGAATACTCGACCGACAATTGCGAGTATGAGGACGACTGGACGTACGAGAACTACTTTGAGATACCCGATCAGATTCACGAGTATGCCGAGGCGGTGTTGCCTTCGCGACGCGGCAAAGGGATTCGAAGCCCCAAGCCGCCGCTCTTACCGGTGCTTGGATGATACCGCCATCCTGCCGCCAACGCTGCCGCCGTCCGTTCGATGTAGGCTTTGCCGATGATCAACCCGCGTACGCTGAAGGGGTTTCGCGACTTTCTGCCTGAGGCGATGATTCCGCGCGAGCAGATTATTGAAACGGCGCGGCAGGTCTATCGCTCTTTTGGGTACAGCCCCATCGACACACCGGTGCTGGAATATCTGGAGATTTTGAAGGGGAAGGGCGGCGAAGAGTCGGATCGACTCATGTATGCCTTCAAGGATCATGGCGATCGCGATGTTGGCATGCGATTCGATTTGACCGTTCCGCTGGCTCGGTTTGTCGCACAGCATAGCGCTCAATTGGGTGTTCCCTTCAAGCGATATCACATCGCCAAGGTTTGGCGCGGCGAGAACACCCATCGCGGACGTTATCGCGAGTTCATGCAATGCGATTTCGACACGATCGGGACCGAGTCGATTACAGCGGACATCGAAACGGTCGTCGTCGTAGACGAACTGATTCGCGCTATCGGCATCGACGAGTTTCAAATTCGTATCAACAGTCGCAAGGTTCTTTCCGGGTTGTTGGCCAAGCTGGAGTTAACGGAGCAGTCGACGAACATTCTGCGAGCGGTCGACAAATTACCCAAGATCGGTCGCGAAAAGGTAGCCGCCGAGTTGGCGACGACGGCAGCGACCAGCGACGAGCAGGCGGAACAAATCCTCTCCTTTTCCGAGCTGCAGGGATCTAATGATCAAATCCTTTCGCAGTTGGAATCGATGGTCGCTGGCAATCAGCTGGGCGAAGAGGGGCTGGATCGTCTTACCCAAGTGCTACGTGGTGCCGCCGCAGCTGGTGTGGCCGCTGAACGGCTTGCCATCGACGTCTCGATTGCGCGCGGATTGGACTACTACACCGGTACCATCATCGAAACATTTCTCACCCAACTGCCTCAGATCGGCAGTGTCTGTTCCGGGGGCCGGTACGACGATCTCGCGTCGGTCTACACCAAGCAGCGTCTTCCAGGCATCGGCGCATCACTGGGTCTGGACCGGTTGCTGGCGGCGATGGAAGAGTTAGGTCTGTTGGACAAGGTGAGTACGCCCGCGCCGGTCTTTATTCCGTACTTCGACGCGAACCGTTTGGATGATTACCTGAGGATGGCCGCTCAGCTTCGCGCTGCCGGCATTGGAGTGGAACTCTATCCCGAAGCCAAGAAGCTTGGCCAACAGCTCAAGTACGCAGATCGGCGTGGTTTTCGTCTAGCGGTGATTGCCGGTCAGCGAGAATTTGAGTCCGACTCTTGCCAGTTGAAAGACCTGCGAGACGGTTCGTCCCAGGACGTTTCCCTCGCCGGTGGCCAATGGGTTGAGCAGATCTTGGCCGTTTTAAGTAAATCTCGCTGAGCACGCGACCATCGGCAGGCTCCTGATGCCGGGCAGAGCATCAGTGGCACGGTCACCTTTCAGCCGTCCATCGGTCAATTACAATACAGATTCGCGTAGATCAATCTGCTGAAACGGCTCGGAGTGTCTTCAATGCATCGGTGGGTTCAAAAGAGCGTCGATCGTATCTGGTTTGCTTGGCGTTGGTTTGTCGTGGTGGGGCTGGTTTGGCTCTGTCAGACGTCGACTCTTTTGGCACAGGCTCCCGAGGAAGAGCAGAAGCAGAAAAACTACGTTCCGGTCTACATGATCATTCTTTTTGCGCTCGGCCTGTCGCTGCTCATCGCCTGCCGTTCGGCGCGTCGTGACGACAAAATTCGACGCGAGTAGCCCTGATTCCAAGATCAATCCGCCATGCATCCCCACCTAGCTGGTAAGCTATGGCGTGGTTGCCTCGTAGGTCAGTTCTCCGAGTGGACGCTCTGACCGGGTCTTGGAGTGACTCGACGACTGGAGAACTCGGCTAAGTTTTCCTCTTTCGGTGTCAACACGAGAGGCGGTTATGATGCGTCGAGCAATCTCTTCTTGGCTGTTCGTTGCGACGGCGTTGTCCTTCGTGCTAACGCTGCAAGTCGCAGCTCAGGAGTCGAAACCGAAGAAGCGGGACTTTCGACCCCGTCGATTGTTACCGGAGCAGCCCCCGATTGTTCGGTTTGAAGTCAAGAACGCCGACCAAGTGGCCAATACATTGGATGAGGCTGAGCTGGTGCTTGGTGTTGCGATTGGGGACGAGGCCCGCGCCTATCCGATCAACATGTTGACGGGACCGCGGCGCGAAATCATCAATGACCGCGTTGGTGACGTCGACATTGCCGCGACCTGGTGACACCTCTGCCACAACGGCATCGTGTATGCCCGACGCGTGAAAGATCGCACGATTACGCTGGGTGTCTCCGGGATGCTTTGGAACAGAAGCTTGGTCATGTACGACCCAGAGACGTACACCTACTGGAGTCATCTCTTGGGTCAGGCGATGATGGGGCCGATGGAAGAAACTCGCCTGGAACAGTTACCGTCCGTGATGACGGATTGGGGAGCTTGGAAAAGGCGGCACCCCGACACTTCCGTGTTGTGGTTACCGCGAACAAGTCGTGAATACCGACGAGATTTCTACCGTTCACCGGATCAGTTTGTTTTGGGGATCGCCGAGTTTGCTCCGCCTCATGCTTGGCGGCTCGATGATCTACTGAGAAAGCCAATCGTCAACGACCAATATGTGGATACACCCGTCGTGATTGCGTTCGACCTGGAATCAATGACTGCACGGATGTTCGAACGTCAATTTCGCGGACAGACCTTGAATTTCGAACGCGACGCGCGGGGTTTTATTGATCGTGAGTCACGCAGTCTCTGGGACCGCGTCACCGGACAATGCATTGCCGGCTACCACAAAGGTCAACGGCTGCGAGTGCTTCCGGCGATCGTTTCTTATCGCAGATCTTGGATGGTATTTCACCCTGACACGGTCATCAAACGTCATCATTGATGGCCCACGAGGAAAGTGGAGTTCTGCAGTCTGCCGATGCGTCCATTTCACGTGATCATTCAGCGACACGAGCAGTCGGCAGATGGCGTTGTCGAGCCGATCGAGCTTGAAGGACAGACCATTCTCGCGTCCCGCCTCGAGCCAAGCCAACTCAGCTGTCCGCTAAGCATTTCCTTCGATGAGGCACTGGAGCGGCTCGATGCGCTGCCAAGAATGTTCACGGAACCTGACGGATCGTTCGTCTGGGTTGGACAAGACGGTTCCGAATCCTGGCAGATGGATGGTCAATTGCACGATGGTGCAACGGGATTAATGGATGTCGAAGTGAAGGGGACGGCAGACCGTCAATCCTTTTCGCAGTTGCTCGATTGTTTCGGGTCACCCAGCGATTTGCTTGTGTTCCAACTTGTTCGCGACGGCGTGTTTCTTGATCAAAAGCAGTTCACGCGATGGTTGTGGCCAACGGGAGAAGAATGAACTCCCCGATGGGCCCGTTGGGCCTTGTACTTCAACAATCAACGATCGCTACTCGATAATCATCAATGGTGCGCAATCGGTCCGAAGATAGCGATTCGCCTTAACCGGGCCCGTGCGACAGCAAGGTTCAAGACTCGGACGGGTTCTCAAGACACAATATCTGTGACCACGTTTCCGTAAACATCGGTGAGACGGAAATCACGACCGGAGTACCGGTAAGTCAGTCTTTCGTGATCCAATCCCAGCAGATGCAATACGGTGGCGTGCAGGTCGTGGATATGAACCTTGTTCTCGACTGACTCCATGCCGATCGAGTCGGTGGCTCCATAGCGTATGCCGCCCTTGACGCCACCGCCGGCTAGCCAGGTGGTGAAGCCACGATTGTTGTGCCGCCTTCCCTTGCCATTGTTCTGTTCCGTCGGCGTCCGACCAAATTCGCCGGTCCAGATCAGTAGGGTGTCTTGAAGGAGATTGCGTTGCTTCAGATCAGCCAGCAGCGCGGCTATTGGTTGATCAACGGCGCGACAATTCGCGGGCAAGCGAGTTTGCAGCTGGTTGTGTTGATCCCATCCGCGATGCGTGACTTCAATGAATCGTACTCCGGCCTCCGCCAATCGCCGTGCCATCAGGCATTGCATGCCAAATGCAGAGGTTGGCTTTTCATTGATTCCGTATTGTTGTTTCGTGGCTTCGGATTCGTTGGAGAGGTCAAGAAGATCGGGCACGGCCGACTGCATCCGAAAGGCAAGTTCGTAACTCTCAATGATCCCTTCCAGCTCGCTGTTGACCTGCGCCTGCGCCAGGGTATCGCGGTTCATGGCCTGCAATAAATCCAGATGCCGCCTCTGCTTGGCCAGCGGACGCGAGCTTTCGATGTTGTCGATCGGATGATTGCCAAGATTGATTCGAGTCCCCTGATAAGCGGCTGGCAGGAACGCGGAGCCATAGTTTTGCGCGCCACCCAGATTCCCGACCGGATTTATGGTGACGAACCCAGGAAGGTTCTGATTCTGCGTGCCCAGACCGTAGATCGTCCAGCTGCCCATCGACGGGCGGACGAAATTGATCGAGCCGGTATGCATCATGATCGTTGCTTGAGGGTGAGCGGGATTGTCCGTGTGCATCCCGTTGATCAAGCAAAGGTCGTCTGCATGCTTTGCCAAATGCGGAAATAACTCCGACATATGGATGCCACTTTCACCGTGAGGTGCAAACCTCCACGGAGAGGGTAGCAACCTGCCTCTGACCCTTTGATCGCGCGTTTGATAGTCTTGACTCTCATGCCTTTGCAGTTCGGGTTTGTAGTCGAACGTGTCCACGTGTGAAGGTCCGCCTTGCATGAACATCATGATCACGCGCTTGGCACGCGGCGCGAAATGTGGCGGCTTCTCGGTGAAAGGACTTTGAAAGATCGCGGATTCATTGGCGGCCGAGTCGTGAGCCATGCCGGCGAGCGCTAGATAGCCAAACCCCAAACTCCCGCGCTTGAGCAGGTGACGGCGCGAAATGGCCGATGCATTGTGTTGGAACATGCTCTGTCCTTTCTTGAGGCCTGAGGCTAATCACGATAGCGAAATTCGGCGCTAGCCAGCAACGCATGGTAAACGTCCGTCCATGCCGCTAACTCGGCCGCTGGCGCTCGCGGGTACTTTGCTGTGTCAATGGATTGGCGAACGTAGTCCAGCGTGCGGTCAACTTGCATGTTGGACGCTGCACGACCGAGCGTCGTACGATACGCCAATTGAACTCTTTCTCGATCGTTTGATGTTTTCCCAATCAAGCGATTCGCGGCTGAGCGGGCGTGCCGGTAGATCACGGGGCTGTTCATCATGAACAAAGCCTGGGTGGGAACAGTCGTCACGTCACGTCGGCCTTTGACTTCGCTCGGTTCCGGGAAATCAAAGGTTGTCATGAATGCCGGCACTCGCGAGCGAACGATCGGCAAGTAAACGCTGCGGTGAGCGTAGGCGGCCATTGCTTGCGGCGGACCTCCGCGTCGGCCAATCTCGCCAATCGCATAGTCCTGCACGATGGAACCCTTGGGGGACTCAAGGTTCAATTCTCCGCTGACAAACAACAACGCGTCTCGAATCATCTCAACCTCGAGACGAAGCTGGTTCATTCGCCATACCAATCGATTGTCAGGATCCACTTCGTAGTTCTTCTCGTCGTAGCGACTATCCAGCCGATAGGTTCTGCTGAGCACCACTTCTCGGATCAACTGCTTGACCGACCAGCCATCCCGCATAAATCGAATCGCAAGATAGTCGAGCAATTCGGGATGCGACGGCGTCTCGCCTGTCACTCCAAAGTTGTCGACCGTGCGGACAATGCCAGCTCCGAACAGGTGATGCCAGATGCGATTGACCATGACGCGCGCCGTCAGTGGATGATCGCTCCGCGTCAGCCAGTCAGCTAGTTGGAGGCGGCCACTTTCGCCTGACTCAATCGCAGGTGCATCTTCGACATGGACCACTTGCAGAAAGCCACGCGCGACGAGTTCGCCAGCGCGTGACGCATCGCCGCGAATGTTAATCGGACAGTCACCCGGGTTTCCGTGGTCGGCAACACCCATGGCGTAGGGGCCCTGCAGAGTCTGTCCGGCTTGCCGACGTTTTAGTTGTTTGGCCAGTTTCGATTTCAAATCTTGGAATCGTTTCTGTTTGGCCTGTATTTCTGTTCGCAGCTCGTTGACCCGTTGACGTCGCTCTCCAGGTCTGAGCTCGTCGTTCTGTACCAATTTTTTCATCCGTCTGCGAAGCGCTTGGAATTCGCGGCGAGCCTCCTCGACCTGCTCCGGCTTGACCGCGTTCTTGCGGGCCTTGCGTTTTGGTTGGGCCTTCGCGACGACTGTTTTCTGATCCTTCACGGTCTTCAGTTCATGAAATTGGCCCTGGGCACGATACTCCTTATTCCGTCGCCGATTCTGATAGCCGTTGAGCAACTGCGTACTTCGAAAGATGCCAGCTAGGGCGTAGTAGTCAGCGGTTGGAATCGGATCGAACTTGTGATCGTGGCAACGGGCGCATGCCAGCGTGAGCGCCATCACAGAGCGGCCCATCGTGTCAATCTGCTCGCCCACAACGTCCATCTTGAAGGCGGCTGCATTACGTTGGTTGAGGTCGTGGGAACCTAAGGCCAGATAGCCGGTCGCGATCAGATGCTCGTCCTCTTGTGTGGCAGAATCAGCCGACAACAGGTCGCCAGCAAGTTGTTCTCTGATGAACTGATCGTAGGGTTTGTCTTCGTTTAAAGATTTGATGACGTAGTCGCGGTACCGCCAGGCAAAAGGAAACGGAAAATTCCGAGTCTTACCCATCGATTCCGCATAGCGTACGACGTCCAACCAATGACGTCCCCAACGTTCGCCGAATCTTTCCGACTGCAACAACCGGTCGACGAGTTTTTCGTACGCATCGGGTGCCGTATCGTTGACGAAGTGATCGATGTCTTCAGGAGTCGGCGGCAAACCGACGAGATCGAATGACAACCGACGGATCAGCTTCTCGCGTTTTGCGTCTTCCACCGGCTGCAGTCCCGCTTGCTCCAGCTGCCGCAAAATGAACCGATCGATATCGCTGATTGGCCACTGGTTATCTTGGACCTGAGGCGGTGAAACTTCTTGCGGTGGCTGGAATGCCCAGAACTGACGACCCGCCTCGATATCGATGTTGTCCTGCACCATGACAACTTCACTCTTGCGCGGGTCGGGCGCTCCCATTTCAATCCACGTTTCGAAGTCTTCAATGATGCTGTCGTCTAGTTGTCCGGACGGAGGCATTTCAAAGGATTCAAACCTGAGGGCGCTCAGCAGCAGACTTTCATCGGGATCATGAGGCACCACGGCGTGACCGGAGTCACCGCCTTGAAGCGTCGCTGCACGCGTATCCAGGAGCAGCCCTCCCTTCGGGGACTTCGACTCGGTGGAGTGGCACTTGTAGCAGTGTTCGACGAGCACCGGTCGAATCCTCTTTTCAAAGAACTCGATGCCCTCCCTCGAATCCTCGGCATGTAATGACGCATGGAAGGCCACACTTAGGCTGATGACCAGCGAAACGGACTTTCGTGACATTGAAATCCTCGTCTTTCACTCGATAGCCGATTTGCCAAGATCGCGACTTCTCAGATCTCGACCATCAATTCGAAACTCTCCGCAGCCTGCCGGGCCTGCTGGATTTCGCGTTTGAGCTTTCGAGCCTGTTGTCGGACTCGATACTGTTCTCGCTTCAGCTTGCCGATTTGCTCATCGGATTGTAATCGTTTTCGCTGCATTGATAAAAAGTTCTTCTGCAGCTCTGCAGCCTCAGCGCGCAGAGCGTCGACTTCGGGCTTGTTCAACACCCGATCGACTTGGCGCCTGGCTCGCGCTAACTCTTCGGTTCCCTTGCGAATTTTCTGATCGTCAGACCGCAGCTTGTTGCGATATGCACGCATCTCGGCACGCAATTCGTTGCGTTGCTTCTGCACACGGCGGAATTGCCGGAAGGTGTTTCGCAGCTCCGGAGAAGGCCTCTTCGCGCTCTTGAGTTCCACGAGCTTCTTTTTGAGGCTTGCAAACTCGTCGTTGGTTTGCGTCAGCCGATCCAATAGTTGCCGGCCTTCCTCGCTCTGGACAATCGCATCACGATACAGCTGATTCACTTGCCCTCGCGCTCGATCGCGTTTGGCCATCGCCCGCTTCAGCTCAGGGTGACTATTCTGTTGTTTGAGCCACCGTCGCTTCGCCGCCTTGGCGGCCGTATTCAGCTGCACCAGGTCGCCGGACCGTCGGGTGGTTTCCTCAGCCTTTTTGAGTTTCTCATTCAGTTGTCGCTGCCGTTGATGCAACTCTTCGAGCTTCGTTGTGAGTTCTTCGACGTGTGTCGATGCACGACTCTCAAGGGTGAGCCGATCAACGAACGCATCCACATCGGCCGGAATCTCGCTGCGTTGTCCGGAGTGATCGACGCGTATGGCTTGACCGGCGGCAAGCAGCAGGCGACTTTGGGTCGTTTTCTGTTTTTCGTCGTAGACCTCAACCTCGCCATCAAAAACATGGACTTCCGCGGAGCCGGCCGCATCGATTTCGAGGCCGAACTCCGTACCGAGATCGACGACTTTCATGGACGGCGTATCAATCACAAAGCCATAGGCTTCAGGTGGCACGTGCGTCCGCATGCGGCCGTAGTGCAGAATCGTCTGTTCGGACGAGGCCACCTCAAAGTTTGCCGGTCCTTCCAGAATGATCCTGGCCCCGTTGTCAAACTCCAACTCGACCAAGCCGTCACGCAACTCGTAGCTGCCGACACGAATGTCGCTGCCGATGTCCTGACTTGGCGAGACCCAGTCGGCGGCAACGATCCGCGAGATGTGTCCTACGCTTTGGCCTGCCGGCGGATCGACGGGCCCATTCCAGTGGTACGCCAGCCAGGCACCCAGCACCAGCGCAATGCCGTAGGCGACGATGCGTTTGGCCCATTGAATTTGCGCAGCCTTCGGTCCTCGACTTGTTTGCGACGCTGTCTGAGGTCGATCGACGCGCGTCAGATCCTCATCGCCGCACGATGATTCGATCGACGTGAGACACTGCGCCTGACCCAGTTCAACCGCGACCCCTTCCAGACGCATGTAAGATTCGAACAGCGCACGGGCTTCGGCCGAATGGGCGAGCATCTCGCCCAACTGCTCTTGCTCCGTGGCATGCAGCTGCCCATCAAAGAAGGCGAGAATCAATTCTTCCGTTGTCTTCGGTCGTTGATTGGATTGACTCATCCGTTCACCTCGGCCACATGGATCCGGGATCGAACACAGTCATGAAGCTGTTTCCTAATGCGCGAGAGTGATCTCTGGACAGCCGCTTCGGTGCGGCCCACCATACGACCAATTTCGGCAAATGAAGCACGATGTTCATAGCGCAGCGCGAGGAGTTCACGCTGTTTCTCTGTGACTTTGGCGATGCATTGCTGCAGTGCGGTCGCTTCCTGCTTGGCCAGCGAATGATCGCTTCTGCCTTCCATAAAGACTCGCGAGATCTGCTCGAGTAGCACGGGCTCAAGCGATCGGATCCATTGTTCCTTGGTCTGTTCCCGCAAATGGCGCAGCGCTTGTCGGCGCACGACTTCTTTCGCCCACGCGCGAAAATCTCGAATCGGTTCGTCATCCGACGACCGTTCCATCACGACGATGGCCGCGTTCTGAAAGATTTCCTCAGCGGCGTCGAAGTCGCGGGTAATGGCCATCAGATACGACATAAAGTCGGTCTGATGGCGCAGAAACTGTTTGATCAATGGAACATCGGACATTGGCACGCTTACTGTTCGGCTTGCTTCGCCTTTTTCGCTGCTCTTCGCGCGCGAGCTTTCTTTTTCACTGCTTCGCGGGCCGGTTTCTTACGCGCAATCGGTTTGGCGAACTCCTCCTGCGAGAGTTTGCCGTCGCTGTTCGCATCACGCAGCTTGAACTGACGGTTCATGGCCTTTTTACGCCGCTGGATCTTGGCCTCGTCGGTTAGCTTCTTCGGCAGGGTCGCAAATTCGTCCAACGACAGGTGGCCGTCCTGGTTTTTGTCGCGTCGCGCGAACTGTCGTTTGGCCGCCATCGCTCGCTGCTCGGGAGTTTTTGCCTTTTTCGCTCGCGGGGCCTTATCCGCTCGGTCGGGTGCCTTTTGAACAGCCGGATCACTTCCTTTGTCGTCGGCTTGGACGACACCGATCATCAATCCGCAGCTGATGACGGCACAGGTCCACCGGCTGAACAGAGGGTTCGTTCGATTCATTGTGTTACATCTCCAGAGGGGCAAGGAGCCGAATGGCAACGGCGCAGCAAGTTGGCGGACACCGTCGAAGTTAACTCCAAGTACCAGCCGTGTCCCAGATCAGACACTGTTTTTCCAGTTTTTGCCTCGGCGAATCTGGTCATCCCGCTTTAAGTTGTTAAGTTTCAAGCTTTTGCGTCTGACCAAAATTTACCCCTCCTGCTGCTAGCGATTGATTCCGAGTCGTACGATCGACGCCGACTTGCCTACAACGGCAACGCATCGTAGCGATCGAAAGGACTTTGATCTGATGAACGCCGGCCATTCCTCGAAACATGAGCCGACCGTCGGTTTGATTGGACTCGGACTTCTCGGTTCGGCAATCGCCGAGCGTTTGATCGAAAACGGCTTCCAGGTCGTGGGCTTCGACATTTGCGAGCCCCAGCGCGAGAGTTTTGCGCAGCGCGGCGGCATTGTGGCGAAGTCAGTTGAGGAGATAACGGCACGCTGCCGGCGCATTTTGCTGAGTTTGCCGGACTCGTCGGTTGTCCGGCAAGTCGTCGACCAATTGAGCTCTCAGTTGGGCGACGGTTTCGACATCTTGGATACGACGACCGGTGCCCCAGAGGATACGATCGAAATAGCGGCGGAGGTGGCGAGTCTCGGAACGCGTTGGCTTGATGCGACGGTCGTCGGTTCCAGCGTTCAGATGCGCGCACGCGAAGCGATCATGTTGGTGGGGGCATCCAACGGAGCGTTCCAAGACAACGTAGATCTGATGGATGTCTTGTCCACTCGAGCGTATCACGTTGGTCCAGTGGGAAGTGGCGCGCGGATGAAGTTAGTCGTTAACCTCGTCATCGGTCTTCATCGTGCCGTATTGGCCGAGGGACTGTCGTTGTCACATGCTTTCGGCTTCGACTTGTCGAAGACGCTAGACATTCTGATGTCTTCGTCGGCCTATTCACGGGCGATGGACATAAAAGGCCAAAAGATGGTCCAGCACGACTTCGCACCTCAGGCGAGATTGTCGCAGCATTTAAAGGACGTCGGCTTGTTGTTGGCCAGTGGTCGTCAACACGGAGCAAATCTACCGTTGTCGGAGGTGCATCATGAGATCCTCGCGTCGCTGCAGGACGCCGGTTATGGCCAACTCGACAACAGCGCAGTCATCAAAGCGTTTTTGCCTGACGTTGATAGGAAGTAGTTTGGATGCGAAGCGAGCCCCGGCAGGGCAACGCCGTTAACGACCCCGTGTCACCCCGTTGGGGCTTTGATTCTCTGTTGGCCCGGCCTTCCCGGGGCAGCGCTCCGCTCGCACTGGGCTCCGCTCGGGCCGGCCCGTGTTGGGCCTTGGATGTTTCACCAAGGCTACCCTTTCTTTTTGCGCGGATAACTGGGCGGTATGACCATCGGGTTATTTGGGATCTGGTCGCGATCTGTGTTGAGCCATTGCCGCCATGACTTTAGGGCGGGTTGCCATTTGGCTGCCGAGGAATTCTCGCGCCAGTCGCCCGTGGCCAAGCCAAAGTTGCGGCCGCTGAGTCTTTCAAGTCCGCGCGCCGCGTGATAGCGGATCTCGGGATTCTCGTTGTCCAGCAATTCCACGAGTTCGGCGGCATCGTCGTGACCGGCGACATCTGCCAGGATTCGCGCCGCGCGAACCCGTTTGTCCACTTCCCCGCTCGACTCGTTCGACTTGAGATAGGCTGTCAGCGGTTTCGTGCAGCGATCGCCCAATACGCGGAGCTCGTCTTCATACAGATGATCCAGCTTGGCTCGTCCCACTGCACTCCACAAATCTTCGATTCGTTGACGTGTTTCCGGGTCGGATGCTGATCGCTTCGCCAGCAGACTGTGGACCCAACGAGTAGCAAGTAAAGGATCTGCAATATCATTCGTTTCCTGCAAGCTACCTGCAACGACTCGAGCCCATTGCCCACCTTCGAGAGTCGCCTCCCAGTCGGGTCCCTTGAGTGTGGTTGTGCCGTCGCAAACCACCACATACGTTTGCTGCTCCTCTTGTCGAATGTCACAGGTCCCTTGCACTGTTAATTCCTGGTCCTCGACAGAAACCTTCAAGCCCTGTTTCGGGTCGGTGGAACGACACCAGATCTGTCCCTTGTTCAGGTTCACTTCATCACACTTGGGAATCTCGACATCCGTATTCGTGTTTAGTCTCAAGGTCATTCCTTCGTCCGTGCGGACCTCACATCGACTCTCCGGTCCGGTCAACAGTCGGCAACTCTGATTAATCGGGACAGGGTCAGGACAAGTCTGCCAAGTCAACGCCTGATCGCACGACAACTCAACGGGGCCTGAAACGAGCGTCAGATTGGCTGAGAATTCAGGCGCTGTTGTCACGATCTGCTCGGTCGGTACTTGCTTCCAGGGAGGAAAGAGAATGAGTGCTATGAGAAAACCGGCGGCCATCGCCAATAGTACGCTCCAGATGGAGTAGCTGCCGGCGACTTTGGTCGACGCGACAGGTGGCAAAGATTCGATCACTCGACTCGCAATTTTGCCGGCCGCGTCACGCTCCGGACCAAACGCAGCACTCAATCGCATGTGCTCTCTCATTCGTTCGTCGAATAACTGACGGCACTCATCGCACTCAGCCAAATGGAGTTCGACCCGCGAGCGTTCATCAACAGGCAATTCGGCATCGATCCATTGATCGGCTAGTTGCTGAATTTCGACGCACTTCATGATGTACTCCCGGCTCTCGTAAGCCGACACCGTAATTCGCACCTCGCTTGGGTTAAGCGAGCGTTGATTGTCGCGACCGAAACGTTCAACATTTCGGCCAGTTCCGCGTACGTGACCGTGTCGTAGTAGTAAATCATCAAAACTTCGCGTAGGCGTTCGGGAAGCTGGTCGACCTCACGCAGAATGCGTTCTCGTTCTTCTTTGATCTCACAGTGTTCAGCAGGTGTTGGCTCCCGGGTCTGAGCGTAACAGCTTTCCGATTTTTCACGGTCTTGAGTATGTAAGCTGACCTCGGTTCGCGCTTTGGCTTTGTGCCAATCCTGGGCTGCGCGATGTGCGATGCTCAATAACCAGGGGCCGAAGCGGGACGGATCGGCCAAACTCGGCAGCGACTTCAAAGCGCGGAGGAGCACGTCCTGTGCGAGATCCTCGGCTACCTCTGGAGAGGAAACGCGGCTGCGCAAGTAGCCCGTCAGGCGGCCGGACCATCGGCGCACGAGCTGCTCCGAGGCCGAACGTCGGCCCTCGATCGCTAGACTCACCAAGTCCGCGTCATTCATCCGAGTGCTTCTACTTTCCGTCAGCTGCATGGAATGTGACCACATCCATGTTTATAGACGAGTTGGGTGCCAGAGTTATTAGTAAATCTTTTGGACGCCGGCGCACGGCGCGGCGTTAAACAAGCTTTTGATAACGGTTTACGCGACAGGCATCGCATCCTGACGGCGACGAATTTCCGGGCGGCCGAAGTCGGCCTCCCATACAACAATCATGCTTCTCGGCCTAATGACTTTCGATCCTTGCTCGTCTACGAAATGGAAGGGCGATTTGGATCGCTCGCCTCTAGACAGTTGCCTCAAGTACTCAGGAGACATGCCGTGAAGTTTCGATCAATTTGCGCTGTGATCCTCGCTGCCTCAATGCTGGATCTGACTTGCGGTCAAACGAACGAAGTTGTGCAACCACCCACATCCGAACGTCTGATAGTTCATGAATGGGGTACTTTCACTGAGTTGCAGGATGAACAGGGAATTTCGCTTCGAGGCATCAATGTCGATGACGAACCGGTCCCGAAGTTTGTTCACGGCTTCGGCAATTCAGTTCTTACACCACCGCAGGGACGAAGTCCGTTGATGAAAGGTCTACCGCGACGATTTCCCGGTGTTGTCATGCGACTAGAAACACCGGTCATCTATTTTTATCCCCCTGCGGAAACGACCAAGCCGATGGAATTGGATGTTGAGGTCGCGTTTCACGGCGGATGGTTGTCTGAGTTTTATCCCAATGCTGAGCTGACGGCGCCAGGTCTTAAACAAATGAATCTCAATCCGGGCACAGTGGGTCGCCTATGCTGGGACAACCTGCAGGTCGGCACCGACGCAGCCGGACCTGAGACGGACGAGGCCGTTTGGCTCACACCACGACTGACCGATGCAGCCAATGTCACGACACCCACCGGCCAGAGTGAGAGCTACTTGTTCTATCGAGGTGTTGGCAACTTCGCGGGGCCGGTTCGAGTGAGGACGGATCGTCTGTCAAAACAGTTGACGATTTACACGGACCTTGATTCGTCGTCGCAGCATCATTTTCCGGCCGCGTGGTTGGTACACGTTCGGTCTGACGGCGCGCTCGCATTTCGTCGCCTCGAAGGATTCACGGCATCCGCATCTGATGTCGAACCCCATTTGAGCTCCTCGAGTGAATTCGCCGAGACGGATTTCTCGCCGAATTACCTCGCCGTCTTAAAGGGCGAGATGCACGACATGTTGGTGAAACAGGGCCTCTATGAAAAGGAGGCCACTGCGATGCTCAACACTTGGAACCGAGCCTATTTCGAATCTCCTGGACTGCGACTCTTCTACGTGATGCCCGAGGAGCTGGTTGACGCTCGGATGCCCCTGAAGCTAAGTGTTGATGCTGACATTGCACGTGTGATGGTCGCGCGAGTTGAATTGATTAGCCCTGAGCAGCGGGAACTGATTGAGAGGCTGCGGCGGGGTCCTGTGTCGACCAGCGGGTGGCTGAAGCAGATACCAGACTCGCCCGCGAAAGTTCGTTTCTTTACGGGTCGATCCGATTTCGGTGACTTGGGCGTGGAGATCCCGAAGGACTATCAGAGCTATCTCGACTTGGGTCGGTTTCGTAACGCGTTGGTGCGAGCTGAGCAACGCCTAAGGCCAACAGCGGAACTGAACCAGTTCATGACGACCTATCGTCTACAGTCGGCGTTGGCCGGATTCGCGGTCGAGTCTGAGAAGGAACCACCCAATGCGGAGCAGATATTCGCCGCCCTTCTAGGAATCGAGTAGCCCGCTTGGTGCCCAGGTAGCAGTCTAGCGATATAGGTCCCGCTCGTTGAGCGGGACCTTGCAGTGAGGTTCGTGTTTTTCTTCCCAGCGTTGGCGGCTCGAGCCAACGGTCAACAGGGCGAAGATAGGCCACTGGATCAGAATCAACCCGCCTATCACGCCGCCGCCGATGAGCAGCGGAAGTCCCACAGTTACCAAGAGTTCGACCCCGCCCGGTAGCTGTTGGTACGCGGTCATCACCGTCACGACTGCAAAGATTGTCCGCATAGAAATCTGAAATTGTCGCTTCGACATTCGGCGCTCCGATGCTGTTGCAATCGGTAGGATCTGACGGTCAGGGCTTTTGAGCAAGCCATCGTTCTGACTAGACCGATAACCGATTTGGACAGATACAGATAACTAAAGGGGTGCCTCTTGAGCTCACTTCGTTCTTCTTATGACTGCGTGGTGATTGGTGGCGGTCACAATGGATTGGTTACAGCGGCTTACTTGGCGAAGGCCGGCAAGTCGGTTTGTGTTGTCGAAAAACGCCACGTTCTAGGCGGTTGTGCAGTCACCGAAGAACTATGGCCCGGTTATCGTGTTTCAACAGCGGCCTACGTCATTAGCCTGTTCTTGCCAGAGATTACGCGAGACCTTCGACTGAAACAATATGGTCTCAATATTCTGCCGCGAAATCCTTCTTCGTTCACACCACTATTGGATGGACGATCTTTGCTGTTGGGGCCGGATTTAGTCGAGAGTCAGCGAGAGATTGCGAAGTTCAGCCAAAAGGACGCTCAGCAGTACCCGCTGTACAACGAACTCCTCGAACGGATCGCGGCGCAGCTTGAACCCGTTCTTTCGCAGTCGGCACCCGATCCGTTGCCGTTGCCGAGCGACTGGCGGAAAATCGGGGTTGGCAAGCGGTTACGTGATACGGCCAAGGTATTGCAGCTGTACAACGCAGTGTCGGAACTGGGTGCCGACCTCCCGCAGGCGGTTGAAGTGCTGACCGGTGCGGCGCGGCCCTTCCTTGAAAGATGGTTCGAGGCTGAAGTGCTGAAGGCAACCTTGGCGACCGATGGAGTGATCGGCGCGTTTGCCTCGATTTCCTCTCCGGGCACTGCCTATGTCTTGCTGCACCATGTCATGGGTGAAGCGGGCGGTGAGCGCGGCATCTGGGGTTATGTGGAAGGCGGCATGGGTGGTTTAGCCGATTCGCTCGAGCGCGCCTGCCACGATCTGCGAGTCGACATCCTACGTGAGACCGCGGTGAATGCCATCCTGACGCGCAATGGTCGAACGTGTGGCGTTGGGCTGGAAGGTGGCGGGATGATCGAAGCGCCTGTGGTCGCCTCCGGCGTGGACGCGCACTTGACGTTCGAATGTTTCCTATCACCTGATGATCTGCCAGCTGAATTTCGCGAGGCCATTGCACGAATCGACTACGCATCGGCCTCCGCCAAGATCAACCTTGCGCTGTCCGAGCCGCCTCAGTTTAGTTGCGCGCCCGGAACTTCGATCCAAAGACACCATCATGGCACAATGCATATCTCGCCAACTCTCGATTTCATTGAGCGAGCGTATGACGATGCCAAGTATGGCAAACCGAGTCGCGAGCCCATCTTGGAGATTACGCTGCCGTCGAGTGTCGATTCGTCGATAGCTCCGGAAGGTCATCATGTTATGTCGATGTTCGTCCAATACGCACCCTACGAGCTGGCAGAAGGCAGTTGGGATGAACTCAAGGAACCGTTTGCGGATCGCTGTATCGAACTTCTTGCACGGTATGCTCCCAACGTGCCGGACGCCATCATTCATCGCCAAGTACTCAGCCCACTCGATCTTGAGCGGGTCTTCGGTTTGACTGGCGGCAATATCATGCAAGGTGCGATGAATTTGAACCAGCTGTATTGTTTCCGGCCGACTGCAGGTTGGGCGGATCATCGCACACCGGTCACGGGGCTTTATCTCTGCGGCGCGGCCAGCCATCCTGGCGGTGGCGTTATGGGCGCCTGCGGCAAAAACGCCGCCGAACAGATCTTACGCGACGCGTAGTGCCCAAACTGAGTAAACGCAGAATTCGGTCACTCCCGCAGTAGGCCGCCGGATGCATCGCACGGGCCCGCACTCCATCGTTGCACGCACCTGAACACGAACGTCTCGGCGAGACTGGCCCACGTCAACCAAGACCCCTATCGTCGACTATAATGATGTCGACGTTGACGTCAGTTCTGGGTTTCGGTCCGCGGTGTGTGACTATGAAGATCTACGTGAAGACCCTCGCCATCATGTTGTTGAGTGTGTTGGCGTGCTCTGCGCGGGCGAGCGAGTCGATCGATTTCAATCGAGATGTTCGCCCCATCCTCGCCGACAATTGCTTTCAATGCCATGGCCCGGATGAGACGCATCGTGAAGCCGACTTGCGCCTCGATCAAGAAGCGGGATTGCTCCAAGACGACAATCCGATTGTTGTGGTGGAGCGGCCCGACGAAAGCGAACTTATAGCGAGAATCGAAACTGATGATCCCGACCTGATCATGCCGCCCGCCGACTCGGGGAAGAGTCTCGACGAGGCACAGATTCAGTTAATTCGGCAGTGGATTGCTGAAGGGGCAAAATGGAAACAGCATTGGTCGTTCGTCTCGCCTCGACGTCCCGAACTTCCGAAGCTGACGCAATCCGATTGGGTACGTAACGAGGTTGATCAGTTTGTTCTTACGCGGCTTGAGTCGGAGCAATTGACTCCGTCGCCGGAAGCTGAGCCGCATACGCTTGTGCGGCGTTTGTACTTCGACTTGACCGGTCTGCCACCGACGATCAGACAAGTGGATCAGTTCTTAAACGACTCAGACGCTCACGCCTACGAGCGACTGGTGGATCGCATCCTTGAATCACCACACTTTGGTGAACGGATGGCGGTGGCTTGGCTTGATCAGGCCAGGTACGCAGACACCAATGGATACTCAATCGATGGTGGTCGGCAGATGTGGTTGTGGCGCGACTGGGTCATCGACGCCTACAATCGCAATTTGCCGTTCGATCAGTTCGTCATCAATCAGTTGGCCGGTGACTTATTGCCAGACGCGACGGTCGAACAGCGAGTCGCGACTGGTTTCAACCGCAATCATATGATCACGCACGAGGGAGGCACGATACCAGAAGAGAATCTGGTCAACTACGTTTCCGATCGTGTGAAGACAACGGCGGAAGTATTCCTCGGATTGACGATGGGATGTGCGCAGTGTCACGATCACAAGTACGACCCGCTCACGCAATACGACTACTATCGTTTCTTCGCTTATTTCAACACCCTCAGCGACCGAGGGCTCGACGGAAACGCGGGACGAAATGCGGTTCCTAAACTCATGGCGCGCTCGGTCTTTGCCGACAACATCGACGAGATCGATCGCAGTCGGCAACAGCTTGAATCACTCGAACGTCGGATGGAACAGACCTTGCCGAGCCAGGCTCGATGGGAAAAGGCGGCTCGCGTCGAGTTGGCTACCTTAGGCCAAGATCTTAAGTTGCGTCCGGTCGAGGTCGTTAAGGTCACCTCGCCGAATCGTGCTGCCGAGTACATGGTGCAATCAGACGGAAGCGTTTTTGTGCCCAACGCGGCCGGGCGATCTCCTTCTATTTCCGCACGGATCGACGTCGACGGTGTCACCGCTTTAAGGTTGGTCTTTTACCCTGACGAGAAATTTCCCGAAAAGGGAATAGGACACGGCAAAGGTGAATTGAATGGCAGCTTGCTGCTGACCTCCTTCACCGCGTCGGCGACCACCATTCCATCGGACCAGGTCGACCTCTACAGCCTGTTGCGTTTTCCGCGTGTCACCGCCAGCAACTCGCACGCGGACTACCCACCGGAAAGTGCGGTCGACGAGCGCGATCAGAACGGATGGTCGCCACATCCTCACAATCAGACGCCACAACACATCACCTTCCAATTGGACGAACCGCTTGATGCCTCGGCGACACCCTATGTAACCGTCATGTTGGTTTGGGGCGGAGGTTCTGGACTAGTAGGTGGTAAATATCGCTTGTTCGCCGTGACCGGCAACGACGATGGATCGATGATTCCCAATGACGTTCAGCAGCTATTGAGAATACCCGCGGAACAACGAACCGCGGATCAGGCAGAGAGAGTTCGAGCGTTTTACGCCAAGATCGCACCGGAGTTGCGCACCACACGGCATCGAATCGAGAATCTTCGACATCGCTTGGACTACTTGACCGGCGAATTCGAAGTCATGGTGATGGACATCGCCGATCAACCTCGTGATACGTTCATTTTGAATCGAGGCCAATACGACCAGCCGCTGGACAAAGTTGCCGCGGGAACGCCTGTCAGTTTGCCAGCTGCTACGGACCTGCCGGCCAATCGGCTAGGATTGGCAAGATGGTTAACACAGCCGAGTCATCCCCTAACGGCTCGCGTTGCCGTTAACCGCTTATGGCAGAATCTGTTTGGAAGCGGCATCGTCGCGTCGTCTGCCGACTTCGGCGCGCAGGGCGAGTTACCGAGCCATCCCGAATTACTGGATTGGCTCGCCGTGGAGTTCGTTGAAAGTGGCTGGGACGTCAAAAGCATCATCAAGCGGATTGTCATGTCGGCCACCTACCGTCAATCGTCGCATGCCACAGATGATTTGCTGAAACGCGATCCACTGAACCGATTGCTCGCGCGGGGCCCGCGCCTACGACTCCAGGCTGAGTTTGTGCGAGACAACGCGTTGGCCGTCAGTGGATTGCTTGTTAAAGACGTCGGCGGCCCAAGTGTGAAGCCCTATCAGCCGCCTAGTTTGTGGAAGGAGATTAGTCACTACGGTAGCACGCCCGCGACCGCTCAGGTTTACGTGCAAGACCACGGCTACGATCTTTTTCGACGGAGTATGTACACCTATTGGAAGCGAACCGTGCCGCCACCTTCGATGATCAGCTTTGACGCACCTAACCGAGAGGTATGCACCGTCCGTCGATCCGTCACCAATACGCCCTTGCAGGCCTTGGTCTTATTGAACGATCCGCAGTTTGTTGAGGCCAGCCGCGCTCTGGGACAGCGAATCATGCTGGAAGGTGGTTCGGATGTCGAGGAGCGAATTCGATTTGCCTTCCGAACGGTTCTATCTCGCGGGCCTGATTCTCGTGAAACGGACTTAGTTCGCCGCTCGCTTCGTCGCGAGCTGGAGCGCTTCCAGCAGGATCCAAAAGCGGCCGAGGCTTACCTGTCCATTGGCGAAACCGATCGCGATGCGTCCTTGCTCGCTGAGGAACACGCTGCATGGTCCACCGTCGCGATGCTGCTGTTGAATATGAGTGAGACAATTACGAAAGAGTGACTCATAGGAGAGTGATCCGAATCTGAAGTAGCAAGGGGCGACGGTATGTCGCTGAATGCTCCCAGTACTGAGAATACAAACATGCTCGACGACCAAATAAAACAACTCACTCGCCGAACCTTCTTGGGTCATCAAGCGGGCGCACTTGGGCAAATTGCCTTAGCATCGCTGCTTGTCCCCGACATGGTGAGAGGCGAGCGAACGACGAAGGGTTCAAGGGGTATCGGAGGCCTGCCGCATTTCGCTGCGTCAGCAAAACGCGTGATCTACCTGTTTCAGTCCGGTGGTCCTTCACATGTGGATCTGTTCGACTACAAGCCTCGAATGCGCCAGCTGCATGGGAGCGAATTGCCTCCGAGCATTCGTGGTGATCAGCGTGTGACGGGGATGACCGCCGGGCAATCGAGTTTTCCGCTCGTGGCTCCGTTTTGGAAGATGCATCAATGTGGCCAGCAGGGCACGTGGGTCAGTGAACTGCTTCCACACACCCAAAAGATCGTTGACGAAATCACAATCCTCAAGTCGGTCAACACCGAAGCGATCAATCACGATCCAGCGATCACCTTCATCAACACCGGTTCTCAACAGATTGGTCACGCCAGCCTCGGCTCGTGGCTCAGTTATGGCTTGGGCAGCGAGAATGAAAATCTGCCCGCATACATGGTCATGTTGTCACAAGGCACTGGAAAAAACCCGGGACAGCCGCTCTTTTCCAGACTTTGGGGCAATGGCTTTCTGCCATCGAGCCATCAAGGTGTGAATTTGCGTCCTGGGGCGAACCCCGTGCTGTTCCTTTCCAACCCGCGCGGTGTGACCGCGGAGAGCCGGCGACAGTTGCTCGATGACCTTGATCAACTCAACCAATGGCATGCCGATGAAGCTGGCGATCCCGAGATCCGAGCCCGTATCGATGCGTACGAAATGGCGTTTCGCATGCAGACCTCCGTGCCCGAGCTGATGGACTTGAGCGACGAGCCGGAAAGCACGTTCGAACGGTACGGACCCGAGTCGCGGAAGCCGGGAAGTTTTGCCGCGAATTGCCTGATGGCTCGGCGCATGGCCGAGCGAGGTGTTCGATTCGTGCAGTTGTTCCATCGAGGCTGGGACCAGCACATTTCGATTCGGCGACAGTTGCCACGCCAGTGCATGGATGTCGATCAAGCATCGGCTGCCTTGATTACCGATTTGAAAGAGCGAGGCATGTTGGACGAAACGCTTGTCATTTGGGGCGGTGAGTTCGGCCGGACGTCCTACAGCCAGGGCAAGATTGGCAGTCCCGGGGCGGGTCGCGACCACCACGGACGTTGCTTTAGCATTTGGATGGCCGGCGGCGGAGTGCGAGGTGGTTTCGAATATGGACAAACCGATGACTTCGCCTACAACATTGTGGAAAACCCTGTTCATATTCGCGATCTAAACGCCACTCTGTTGCATTGCCTCGGCATCGATCATCGTCGGTTCACCTACAAATTTCGAGGTCTTGACCATCGGCTCACCGGAGTCGAAGAAGCACATGTGGTCAACGACATCCTGACTTCGTGACGAACGCAGCGACACACGTCTTCGTCAAATCGGAAGAATGATCTTCGCTTGGATGGCACCGAGTCGACAAAACGAACAGCCGACTTGCGACGGGCAAGGCTACTGGTAGTCGTCGCAGCCGTCATGTGGAGTATGAGCGGGCTGTTCGCCAAGTCGCCACTGCTTTCCACGTGGCCACTTGAGGTGCGAGGTCCACTGATCGCCTTTTGGCGGACTCTGTTCGCCGGCCTGTTTCTGCTGCCCTTCGTTCGTCGTCCGCAATGGACGTGGTGGCTGATTCCGACGACGTTGTTCTTTGCCGCCATGAGCGTGACGTTCCTCACGGCGATGACCAAAACCACGGCCGCCAACACCATCTGGATGCAGCACACCGCACCATTGTGGGTGTTTGTGATCGGTGCGACGCTCCTCCGCGAACCGATTCAGCGTACTGACTGGCTGATGTTGTTGGCGGTCATCTGCGGTGTTGGCTTCATCCTATTCTTTGAGATGCAGAACGCCGCATCCGGACCCGCCAACCAACAAGGTGTCGTATTGGCCTTGGCGTCAGGCTTCTTCTATGCAACCGTTGTTCTGTCTTTGAGAGCCCTCAGGCAGCTCGATCCAGCTTGGCTGATTGCGATGAACCATCTGGTGACGGCCGTCGTGTTGTTGCCCTTTTTTCTGCAGAAAGGCGTTTGGCCAACCGTCGGTCAAGCTTCCTGGTTGGCCGCCTTCGGCGTGCTGCAAATGGGGCTGCCCTACGTTTTGTTCGCGCGTGGCGTACGTCTCATCCCGGGGCACCAAGCTTCGTTCATCGTCTTGCTCGAGCCGATCCTGGTCCCAGTCTGGGTGTGGTTGGCGTGGCGACACGATCCAACGTACACCGCTCCATCGTGGTGGACATTCGTCGGCGGATTGATGATCCTGCTCGGACTTGTGACTCGATTTGGCTTGGGCAACAAACAGCGGCCGTGAGTCAGTGAGTTAGAGTGGCTCGCGATTGCGTGATTCGCGGAGCGAAAGCATTCGATGCCTGGGATGAAATCGATGAAATCCCAGGCTATCACATGTCGTCGCCTTGCGACTCCCATCGCCCTGCGATGCTAGGGCGATGGCGATTCAACCGGCTCGACCGTCGACCACAGCTTAATGGTGCCGTCAAATCCGGCGGAGGCGAGTGTTTCGCCGCCGGGCGCGAAGGCCACCGTGACGACTCGTGCCGTGTGGCCTCGCAGAATCAGTTGCTCGTCGCCGTTGTCGCCATCACGCAATTGCAACGCATGGT
>CAJHYQ010000773.1_pt1 | contig 56918 bp, 50 predicted proteins | sample 9198721 | NCBI WGS metagenome assembly CAJHYQ01 (sample SAMEA7708357, study PRJEB35096) | sediment metagenome | biome: marine neritic benthic zone biome [ENVO:01000025]; feature: sediment [ENVO:00002007]; material: shallow marine sediment [ENVO:03000034] sea grass bed [ENVO_01000059] ... | reverse complement strand
GGGCGAGGCTCCTGCCGAGCCGCAAAACGCATTCGGCTCGGCAGGAGCCTCGCCCTCCCAGACGCCTCGTCCTCCCAGGCGCCTCGTCCTCCCAGGCGCCTCCCAGAAAGTGCATCACGAGCCTGAGCTTTGGCTTAAGGAGGTCTTTATGACGGACGATAAGTCGCGCATCCTGATTCAGCTGGATCCCGACGCTCACGCCAGTGTCTTCGATGCGGTTGTCGCTGTGGATTCGGGCGTCGACCATCTGCTGCAATATCGAGGCGTCGAGCCGGGCAGCGTACGCGATTTGGTCCATGGAGCGATTTTCACCCGGGGCGTCAGCGACCTCAAGAACACGGCGATTTTCGTGGGAGGATCCGATGTTGGGGCGGGCGAAGCGTTGTTGGCCGAAGTGCGAGGCGCCTTTTTCGGCCCGATGCGAGTCTCGGTGATGTTGGACGCGAATGGAGCAAATACGACCGCGGCTGCCGCGGTGGTCTGCGCGTCACGCCATTTGAAATTCTCCGAGACAACGGCGCTGGTGTTGGCCGGGACCGGACCGGTCGGTCAACGTGCTGCTCGGTTGCTAGCTAGAGAGGGTGCCAGAGTGCGTTTGGCTTCACGCCGTATCCAGCGTGCGACGGAAGCTTGCGAGGCGATCCAACGTAATGTCGATTCGGCCGTTATCTCGCCCTGCTCAACGGAAAACGATGAGCAGTTAGATGCTGCCCTGCGTGATGTTCAATTAGTCATTGCGGCCGGGGCAGCTGGTGTGCAGTTGTTGAGTGCCGGGGCACGCGCTAAGTCATCTCTGCAAGTTGCGATCGACCTGAACGCTGTACCACCCCTTGGTATCGAAGGCGTTGAAGTCACCGACAAAGCTAAGGAACACGACGGAGTCATCTGCTACGGGGCCATCGGAGTGGGCGGCACCAAGATGAAGATCCACAAGTCGGCGCTGCGAAGTCTGTTCGATGACAACCAGCAGGTGCTGGATGCCGAAGCGATCCACCAGATCGGGCAACAACTAGAAGCTGAGTCCTGATCAAGGAAAGGGTCGTCGAAAGCAAAGTAAGCGTGTCGAAAGGTGCGCTAACGACACATTCGGGCAAGCATGGTTGATCGAGCGGCGGTCGACTTGTGACAGATCTTATCGCCCAAAGCCGACAAAGAAGCTGAAGTTCTGAATTCGGTCGGTTTGTTCTCTCGAAATGGGTACCGCCAGGTCCAAGGCAATCGGGGCAGGCCCCATCGCGGGCACCGAGACTCGCAGACCAGCACCGACGGCGACCCGGAAGTCGTCCTTGTTGATCTCGATCTTTTCTTCGATCGTACCGAAGTCAGAGAACACAACGCCTTTGAGCATGTCATCGGCGGTGATCGGAAAGATGTATTCCACGGAACCGAGCAGGCTGAATTCACCTCCGACGTAGACGCCGTCGCTTTGTGGCGAAGCACTGCGGAAGCGGAAGCCTCTCAGCGTCGAGTATCCGCCTGCAAAGAAGTTTTCGTAAATCGGCGTTTGCGCTCCCGAGAAACCGGTCCGCACGGACGCTCCCAGAACGTGTCGTCCGGAACCGTCGGGGCGCTCGTTCAAAAGGAAGTACCGCCGGTAGTCGACGATCCCGCGCGGATAGTCAAACGTACCGAAGACCTGCTCGTAGCTGAGCTCAAGCATGTGACCTTCGGTGGGAGCGAAGGGCGAATCGCGCGTATCGTGCGTGAGCGTAACACGGCCGCTGAAGAGACTACTGTCGCCCAGTGCGTTATCTAGTTCGGTAACGCCCAGCACACGTGGATTTCTGATGTTAACGTTCTCCAGACGCATACCTGCACTCAGTGATAGGTCCGGAGTCAGTCGATACCCCAAGCCAATTCGCCCACCAACTCGCTGTTCGTCCCAGTCAAAGTAGCGACGATCATAGAGAAAGGCGCTCAGGTTGAGGCTGATGTTGGTGTCGAGCAGATAAGGTTCGGTGAAGTTAACCAGGTAGCGTTGAAGTTCACTTCCGGGAATCGCCTCGATACGTAAACGCTGCCCGCCTCCTCGCCAAGCGGTTCCGTTGAGGATGTCGTCAACACCGCGGGGGAATCGCTTCCAGTTAAAGTTGTATTCGTCCACCACGATCTGCCCGGTGAGTCCGGCGTCCGAGTTGACACCGACACCAAACATGAATCGCCCGGTCTGCTGCTCGCGGACATTGACGATGAGGTCAGCGAACCGACCGGTGTAGGGCTGCTGTCCGACCAAGTCGTTGGGGCCCGGCGTAAACACCGGGCCGCCGTTTGGTCCAGCGGGAAGATTACCCGGATAGACCGGTCCAGGACCAACCGTCCCGGGTGCCGCTTGAGGTGCTGGCAGGTATTCGGTTTGAGGAACGCCGCTGGCACCGTAGTTGGGAACAAACTGCGCCGGTTGCACAGCACGGTCGTCGTACGGGTCGTCGTATCCCGAGTCGTTTCGGTTTTCGTATCGCGGGTTGCCGCGCGCTGGTGGCCCGGCGGTTTGTGAATTGGTCGGTGGCGGCAGCCGATTGGGCGTCGTGCCCGACACGGCCAGGGGCTCGCGTGAGTAACCTTCCGGGCCGGTTGCGGGGTAATAGTCGTCCGTGGGCTGCTGACCGCGGACGACCGGTTGCTGCCGTTGACTGGGCTTCACAGGCATCGTGGTGGCGGCAGGCGCCTGGGGCGTGAAGTTCGGCGGTGGTGTCCACGCCGCGCAGCCGGTCACGCTCGACATCGCTATCGTGGCGAGCAGTATCCCGAGCTGTCCGTGATGAGTCGTCGTCAACTTCGCTTCCTTGCTTGGCATAACAGTTGACCGTTAGTAGGGTGAATCCCCGTTCCGGTCCGGTCGATTGGCTACTGCGGAACCTTCACTTAACTCGGGAGCTCGGATGGCAATCGTCGGTGAAACGCCGCTTGCCGGATCGCTCTTAAAGAGTTGTGAAGACCGCAATCGTCGCTCGCTGGCTCGGACTTCGTTGATGTTGATGATATCATTCGGCGCGAGTGAAAGCCGGTTAAGGACAACGTTGCGGCGAGTGTGTGGATTCTCGCCTTCGATGTTCACGATGATACGACCGACGCGATACTGTTCGCCTTCGTCAATGTCGTAGACCAGATCGATCGTGCCCGGTTCTTCCAGAAATCGCGGGTCTGCGTTGATGTCTGAGTGGATGTATCCTTCGCCACCGTAGGTTTCACGCAGTGAATTCAGGTCGGCGTTCATCTTGCGAGCATCGAAGAAGTCACCCGAGGTCAGCTGTAGACGGGACTGGAGCGAATCGGTCGTGAAGGTCGTGTTGCCCATGAGCGAGACGTTGCGGATCTTATAACGCGGCCCCTCGTCGATGACGAAAGTGAGCGTCAGCCATTTGCCCGAATCGTCAAAATCCAAATAGCGGCCCACGCGCGCCGTGAAGTATCCGAGGCTGCGATAGTACGAGACAATCCGCTCGCGATCCGAATCGATCTTGTCTCGATCGACCTTGCCCTTCCAGACCCACATAATACCGGGTTTTGACTCGATCTGAGTCTTCAGTCGACCGTCTGAAACGATCGTATTTCCTTCGAATCGAGTTCGAAAAATTCGTTGCTGCTTGCCTTCGTAAATCGAAAACACAACGCCCTTGTCGCCAGGTTTGCTACCCTCGCGAATTTGCACGTTGACGTCGCTGAAACCTTTTTCAATGTATAGCTCTTTCAGCTTGCGGCTGGCTTCTTCCAGCCGATAGCGGTGCAGCGACTCTCCAATCGCCAGTTCCGACCGCTTCAGAAGCGCTTTGTCTTTGATCTTCTTGTTGCCCTCGAAGTTCACATACTGAATGATGGGCAGCTCGAAGACTTCAAAGGTGACTTCAACGCCGCCCTTGACTTGCTTGCGGTAGGTACGCACGTTGCGAAACATTCCCGTCGCCGAGAGCCTGCGTACATCATCCTGAATCGTCTCTGCACTGAGTTCGCGACCGACTCGGGTTTGTAGGTGAGTGCGAATCTGATCATCGGGAAGCGCGTCGTTCCCGATGATCTTCACCGCCACGACCGGTTCACCTTGCCCCGAGCGTTCAAAGACGGGCGGCTGGTAACTGGGACGTTCCTTCGTTGGTCCACGCATCGATGGCATGCGACCACGGCCGAAACCATTCTGGCCAAATTGTGCGAAAGCCGAAGAGCAGGTGCAGCCAATCGCCATCATGACAACTATTTGGCACACACGCTGACGACGAATCCATGTCATCTGTGTCATTTGCATACGGTGCTCTACGACGCCTGCTCGGCGACGGTTCGTTGGGACCGTCGTGATTGTGAATTGATTGGATTATTGGATGCGGCCGCGATCGGCGCGATCCGACGAGGTGGCGTACACTTACTGCATCACTCAGATCCTATCAAGCCGAATTCGGTAGAAATTCACTTGAGCCAGGTGACAGCACCTGCGACGCTGGTACTTTCCTCGCCCTCCCGAATCGCATGCGCGGAATAGCGTAATCCGCTGTAGAAGGTCAAGTAATGCTTGTTCGGACACCGATCCGGTTGCTGGCGGCCAGTCTTTTGCTATCAACGCCGGCACGCCCGTCGATGGGTCATGACGACAAACCCAAGGGGCCAGAACGATGGGAAACCCACATTCAGCGGTTCGAGCGGTCGGATGAGAATCAGCCTGTAGCACCAGGAGGTGTGCTGTTCGTTGGCAGCTCGAGCATTCGTCGTTGGGACCTACAAACCTCGTTTCCTGAACTCGATGCCTTGAACCGCGGCTTCGGCGGTTCAAGGATGAGCGACGTGCTGTACTATCTCGATCGCATCGTCATCAAGTATCGACCGCGTGTGATCGTACTCTACGAAGGCGACAATGATATCGCCAAGGGCAAGTCGCCTTACCAGGTCGTGGACGAGTATCGCCGACTGGTTTGCCGCGTCCACTGCCGGCTGCCGAGGACGAGGATCGTTTTTCTGTCGATCAAACCGAGCCTCGCCCGAAAAAAACAGTTCGGCAAGATGCAGATCGCCAACCATCGGATCCGCGCGATCACCCGCTGCGATCGGCGCCTTCACTTCATTGATGTCAGCCAGGTCATGCTTGACGCGTCGGGTTCAATTCGAAGCGATCTCTTTGTGGACGACGGTCTTCATCTCAATCAAGCCGGCTATGCGCTGTGGGCCGACTTGGTCCGACCGTATCTGGAATAGATGATTTTCTTCTTCGGTGCGGCAGCAAGTCGTTTTGCTGGCCGGCATTGTACTGGGGGTGCTGTCAAGAGCCGGTTCGTATCACCAGATGGATCCCGTATTGCACGCGTGAGGAACGCATGGAAGGTTCCAGAATCGATCCCAATACAATGATCTGCTGTCCGACGTGAAAGGCATGACGTGGATCCAAGGCCGGATCAATGTCACGGATTACGTTGACGAAGGGACTGTTCTGCCCTGGCAACTTGATCTGCACTTGGTAGCGGTTGCCAACCGCAACGATGTCGACCACCTCTCCGGCCAAGGCGACTCCGTCACTGCCGCGAGATGGAAATTGAATCCAATCGGCGGCCGCCCAGCGGACGAGTTCCATGAGCTCGGTTGACGACGCGACGCGCATCAGCAGCTTTTCGGTCGTGCGCATCATTTTGCCGACGTCGCGATCGTCGACATTCACGTAGGTGACGGCCTCGGCGACTTCACACAGTTTCTGGTAAAGCTCGCGTAGACGTGCTCGACGGACTTCGCGCTTCTGCGAATCCATCGAGTCTTGATCTTGGAGCAGCCTTCCCATCGCGATCAAGGCAGTTTGCAGTTCGGAAGCCGAGTAGCTGGGCTTGTACCCCATGGTCCCATCAGCCATCGGAGGCAAATCGACCAATGTCCGGTCGACTGGTTCTTGAGACGCCTCAAGCAGGCTGCCGACGTCGCGTGACGGCCGGTCGACACTTGGTCTGGATTGAAGTTCTTGCGGCAGGACGAATTGGATCGCGGTTGGAATCTGACCGGCCAGCCGAAACGGATCACGTCGCCAACTGCCGGGCAGCCACCAGAGAATCAGCTGGGCAATAATCAGTCCGGCGATGCCGCCCAAGCCGATCTTGACCACTTCCCACGACATTTTTTTCTTGCGTCGCCTCAGCGCTGAATGGGATGGCGAACCGCTGGCGAGCTGACCGGCCTCAACTTGCGGCGTGGCGACCACATGCGGCATTCGCTGCGTGTCTTCCAAGTTCGTCAGCCTCACCTCGCCACCCTCGGTCAGCGGGATCAAGGCACGGATATTGCGGATTTCGAGTGCAGAATCGTCAAATTCGGCTTTGCACTCGGGACACCGAAAACGGCCTGGACTCGACGCGTCGGGAACGCGCACGAGATGCTCGCATTCGGGGCATTGAGTGAGGTCAATCATTCGAGAACGCGGGAAGCCGCATATTTCGTGAATCTGAGGCGGTGGGTATCAACACCGCAGGTTTCTACGATTCTACGTTATGAGGCCGCGAAACGTTAGAAATGGGCGCCAACAGGATTCCCAGGCCCAACGTACTATGGCCAGGTCGCGCCATTCGGCGTGCGGTGACTTCTGATTGTGACAACCGTCTATAGGTTCAATAGGTCGTATAGGACCTATGGCCAGGTCGCGCCATTCGGCGTGGGGCAAAATTGGTTTTTTCTGCCCTGAGAACGCAACGCAAAGCTCTTAGAAAGAAAACCCAGCGCTGAGCATGAACGTATTGTCCAGCTTCAATTCAATCGCATTGGTCACATAGTAGAGGCGGCGCTCAAAGACGAAACCGACTTCGAAGAATCCGCTGTAGCGATTCAAGTTATTCCAGTCGAACCCGAGATAGACTCGAATATCGTTCAGATCGAAACGTGTACTGCCCGGCGTGCCGTTCAGGTTCTCAGCCGTCCAGGATCCTCGTCCATATTCGGCACCGAGGTACCACCACACCTCTGTGTTTTGCACCGTCGTCCAATACTTGGCCAACTTCGGCTCGGGAAAAAAGATGTCCCAACGTGTCTGTGGGTTGGGTGTCCAGAGCAGGCCCAGGGCCGGCAGTATCTTGATGTCAGCGCGATCCAAGTACGTCACTCCCAGCTTCAACGCCCAGGCCGGGTTCATGCGGATGACGCCTAAACCCGTGCCTGTAAAACGAACGCTGTCTGATGATACGGTACTGAAGTCGCTGTAAACACCAACGCGAACGTCGACTTCGCCTGCGAAGACCGGCGTGAATTGCGGCCGCCATCCGGCATTCAAATAAGCGGCGTAGACACGAGAGGGCAGATCCAACGCGACCGGTGGCGATGGGCCAGCCAACAACAACAGGTCGAAGCCAGGTGTCACGCCCAGCGGGCCGGCAATGAAGTTCTGAAAGAACAAGGTCGTGCTGAACTGAAAGTCGTTCATCTGCACCTGGTCGCCTTTGCTGCCATACAGGTATGTGTATTCCAGACCCGTATCCTGAAACAATCGCTTGTATGGCAACGGTGCGAAGTTGGTCGGCAGAGAACTGGGACTCCAAATCGGCGTTGCTGTTGGCGGAGCTAGAAAGTTCGACGATCCGGGAGGTGGTGCGGGCGGTGTCGCATACGGCCAGGCTTGAGCCTGTGGATACGCGACTGCGTTCGAACCAAACGGTGGGAGCGTTGGGAAATTGGTTGCGGGTGTGCTTGGCAGGGCATAGGGATCAAACGGCTGAATGCCAGGCGTCCCGACACCCGCCGGTGAAATGGGCGATGGGTTGGGCTGTACCACCGGCGAACCCCAATTCGGAGTCGTCGGCGTGATCGGGGCAGGCGTCTCCGGAGGCGCACCGTAGTTAGGTGGGATACGCTGAGCCACGACTGGACCCGCAGCCACCAACATCAATGCAAAAGCTGACCGCAATCGGCCATCAAGGCGGAGGTCCACGATTGGCTCGCAGCGAATAAGAAAAGGATGGTTAGGGAACGAACAAACTGCAGCGTTCAATAAACCCGCGCAGCAGCTTGCGCAGACAAGGGTCGGGGAATATCAGATTCGGGCCCGCATCGTCAAGTGATGTTGGATGCGACGTTTGCTGCCAATGACTGCAATCTGACCGACGCCAAAAAAGAAACGCGCCACAATTCTCTGGTAACGCGACATCGCCTACCGCTGAGTTTCTCGATGCGACGCCTTAAGCCGCATGCGGCGCATGCGGCCAGCCACATAGATCGGGGTTGACTGTCAAATTTTTATTCCTTAAAAGCCTCGACTCGTCTCCGAATCCTGTCCTCTTCAGTTGAGCGACCGAAATCATGGTCAGAGCCTTACGTCTTCTGGTTTTCATGCTAGCGACTACTGCCCTGCTGCTTGCCGACCCGACGATTTCCGGCAGTCGCGCGGAAGACGACGGCAGCGCCAAGAGCCATTCGATCGTGACCGGCAAGCTCATCAGATCGGGCGAGTCGCGGAAGGGAACGACTCGATTTGCATTGTTGGATCCGGAAGGGTCTGTAACCGCCTACGTGATCGCTGCCGACGGCGCTGATCTGCGTGCGCATTTGAATCATCAGGTAGGCATCACTGCCAGTTCCGCGCGTCGCGGTCCGGATTCGATTCCGTACTTGCTTGCGCGCAAAGTATCTCGGCTCAACTCGCTGGCGGACGAGCAGCAATCGCCCGGTCGACTACCAGATGGGATGAGTGCGGATCCGTTAACTGGTGCGATCGCTGAGTTCTCGCAATCCACGGACGAGTCTTTTGTCGATCAGATGTGGAAGGATGTCGACGACCAAGTGGTGCAGGCTCAAGCCCAGGCAATCATTGAAGAACCCGTACCACCACCGACGGGAATTGCGATGCCCATGTCGATGCCCGTCGACGGCAGCATGGTGGAGCCAGGTAGCTACTATCCAGGCTTACCCAGTATGGGTTCGTTTCTGGGTCGATCCGGTTGTGGAGTGCCAGGTTGCACTTCGTGCGGCGGCGGTCGTCGTCGTGTTTTGGGCCGGGGCCGTTGGTACGGACGACTCGAATACTTGGCGTGGTGGACCAAAGGAATGCGACTGCCACCGCTGGTCACCACCAGTCCGATTGGAACACCTCCGCAGGATGCTGGCGTTCTCGGACAGGACTCGACAAGGATCTTGGTTGGCAATCAGGACGTGTTGGAGCGGGCGCGTGAGGGAGGGCGGCTGACGATTGGTCGCTGGTTCTCACCGTGCATGAAGAATGGTTTGGAGTTGGAGATTTTCGCCATCGGGCGCGAAAGCGAATGGCTTGCGTTTTGTTCGCCCGGCGACCCGATCCTGGCTCGCCCTTTCTTTAATGCTTTGCTGGAAGAACAAGATGCAGAGCTTGTCGCGTATCCAGGCATCCTCGCCGGCAGTGTGGGTGTCGGAGTGGATAGCGAGCTTAGTTCGTTCGCATTGCGATACCGCCGGAACTTGCGTTGTTGGCCCGTGTTTCCGCGTGGGAAATACGGCTGCGACGATTGCGTTGGCTGCGATGTTCCGTGTGGTCCTGTTGGCACCCGGCGATTGGATGCGACGATTGGCTATCGCGGTGTGCGCTTGGACGATGCGCTGTTGATCAACGAACGATTAGGCACGCTCGATACAGATACGCCCTCGTTCTTTAACCTGACGGACGTCATCGGCACGCGAAACGAATTTCACGGTGCGGAGTTCGGGCTCGTTTGGGAATGCTGCCGCGGCCCGTGGTCGGTTGAACTACTGAGCCGATTGTCGCTCGGAAATCATCGTCGCAGCGTTTCTGTCTCCGGAGCTACCATTTCGCGGGCGCAAGGAGTCGAGTTTGCCGATCCGGGTGGGCTACTGGCCTTATCAAGTAACAGCGGTACCTTTAGTAACGATAGGTTCACCGCCATTCCAGAGTTAGGAATTAACGTGGGCTATCAAGTCACCAAACGCGCGAGGGTGATTTTGGGATATTCCCTTCTGTATTGGGATCGTGTTTATCGCGCCGGCGATCAGGTCGATTTGCGTGTGAATCCTGATCTCTTACCACCGCCTACAGACACCGACGGCCCGGCGCTGCCCAGCCTGACCTTCCGCGATACCAACTATTGGGCGACCGGCTTTAACATCGGTCTAGATTGTCGTTGGTAACGTTTTCGAATCGTTCGATGCCGTTGCTGGTCGTCGCCGCCTCCTGAGTTGCTTACGATTCTTCATGGCCGGTGGCGGAGCCTCACGTTTCTTTCAAACGTGCTTCCAATCCCCTTCGCCGGCACAACGATGAAGGTTTGCGCGAGTGCTTGACCGCGTCGCACCCCTCAATCTGGCGTGCCTTCGCTTACCTCCACCCCACCTCCTTCCGGCGCTCAGCGTTTCAGCCGACGTTCGCACTGTCGGGGCGGTTTCGCCGTGTTAAACCACTCACCTCGCATCAGCCAGTTTGGTTGTGGTGTAAGTGAGGTGTTTGCGGGTTTGGCGTAACACAGGTAGTCTCGAGATAGTTTGCTGATCGTTCAGTCGATGAAATAGTCAGGCCTGTTCCGAGATTGACCCCAAACCGCCGCTAGGAAGTTACCATGTTCTTGCCGTTTCGCCGTTTGCGCGCTCTTTGTCTCTCCAACTCACGGCCTCTTCCTAAGCGTGATCGACGGCGACTCCGAGTCGAAACGCTCGAGGCCCGGCGCGTTTTGGCGACTGCCAGTGCGGTCACACCGGCGATTACGGGGACCGTGTTTCTCGATGGGGACGAAAACGGCCTGCCGTCCACAGGCGAGGGCTTGGCGGATGTGACGATCGAGTTGTATGAGGACGACGGGAACGGCGTTCTGGACGCTGCCGATACGCTGGCGGCCAGCACCACCACCGACAGCGATGGCATCTACTGTTTTGAGAACCTGGACCCCGATGCTGCCTACTTTGTGTTCAAACCGGGGCAGTTGGTTAACGGCACGTCGATCGATGAGCAACAGAGTGCGGAATTGCGGCCCGGTCTGCCGGCGCTGTTGATCGACGGATTTGTAACGACGCAAAGTGCAACGGCCAGTCCCCCGGCACCGTCGACCGGCAACTCCAGTCAGGCCTTTCCAGACGAGCTGGAAGTGATGGGTCAGGAGCGTGACATTCTTGCCAATTTGGATTCCGGGACGGGGACGGTCGACGTCAGCATCAATCCGTTCGGCACACGACCAACACTGCAGTACAACTCGCAAGTCGCCGTGACCGGCAGCGGCACGATTGTCTGGGATGGACCTGACAATGATGCGACGACCATTGCGCTGGGGCTGGCCGCTCGAGACTTGACGCAGCAAAGCACACTCAATGGAATCGTGCTACGGATTGGTGCATCGGTTGCCGGAGCGCAAGCTCGCGTTCGAATGTACGAGGACAACGTCGGCAACTTCTCAGAGGCTACGTTGAGCATTCCGGTCACGCCGGGAGGGGCCGCGGATTCCTATGAGTTTATTCCCTTCTCGGCGTTTTCAGGATCTGTATCCGCCGGGGACGTAGACGCCATTGCTTTAACGCTTGATTCCAATTCCTCACAGGCCAACAACATCGAATTGGAATCGATCGGAGTCAACGGTCCGCGCGTGGTCGATTTCTTGAATACGCCCGAGACGGATTTGGAGATTACGAAAACGAATCTGCTGCCGGTCGTGGTTCCCGGGCAAGCGGTGCGATACACGTTGCAAGTAACGAACAATGGTCCAAGCGATGCCTTTGGGGCAACGATCGTTGACAACTTACCGAATGAGCTGAACTCGGTCTCGTTCACCAGTCAGGTCACAGGAAACGCGACTGGCAATACGAACCCGGGTACAGGCAACATCAATGACACCGTCTTTATCCAAGCCGGTAGTTCGATCGTCTACACAGTGGATGGCATCGTCAATCCGGATGTTAGTGGGTCGTTGAGCAATACAGCCACTGTGGATGTGCCCGTTGGCATGCTTGACACAGATACCTCCAACAACACGGCAACCGATTCCGATCCGCTGCAGCCGGAAGTCGACCTGACAATCACGAAAGATAATGGTCTCACGTCGGTGGTGCCGGGGCAGCAGGTGACCTACACGTTGCTTGTGACTAACGCCGGCCCGAGCCAAGTCGACGGGGCTACGGTGGTTGACAACATTCCAGCGGAGTTGACGGATGTTTCGTACGATAGCGTTGCCGTCGGCGGTGTTGTCGGCAACACCAACGGAACGGGCAGTTTGTCTGACGTGGTCAACATGCCGCCGACGAATTCGATTACGTACACGATCCGAGGCACGGTGGCTGTTGCCGCAACGGGGACACTGGTCAACACGGCTACCGTGACAGCGCCAGCGGGCACGACTGACGTCGACGACGGAAACAATTCTGCGACAGACTCGGACAGCATTACTCCTGAGGTTGACCTAAGCATCACGAAGTCCAACGGCGTTTCGACCGTCTTACCGAACGACGTTGTGAACTACACGATTGAAGTGCGAAACGATGGCCCGAGCACCGCGACCAGCGCGACGATCACCGACGTCTTCCCGTCAACTCTGACGAACATTAGCTACACGAGTACAGGTTCCGCGGGCGTCGCAGGAAACATGGCGAGCGGAGTGGGCAATATCAATGATCAGGTGACGCTGCCGCCAGGCTCCACGCTGACTTACACCGCGACGGCAACGGTTGCGCCGAACGCGATCGGTGCGATATCGAACACCGCGACGATTGAACCTCCAGCAGGAACGACGGACCTCTCGAACGGGAATGATTCAGCCACCGATGTCGACTCCGTGACGCCGACCTACGACGTTTCGGTCAGCAAGTCAGATGGGCGCTCAACGGTGGCGGCCGGAGACAACACGACCTACACGATTCAAGTCAGTAACTCCGGTCCAAGCGGCGTGACGGGTGTGACGGTGAATGATACCTTTCCCACTGAAGTCAACGGCGTGTCCTTTACCAGCACGGCAACCGGTGGCGCTACTGGCAACTCGGCGTCGGGGACCGGTGATATTGATGACCTGCTGAATTTGCCAGCAGGCTCAAGCATCACATACATGGCGACCGGTCAAGTTCCAACCACCGCGACTGGAACGATCAGCAACACGGCATCTGTCGAGCCCGGACCTTTTGACGCCAATTCCCAGAACGACTCGGCCAGCGATGATACCACCGTCGTCTTTGAAGCGGATCTGTCGATTTCCAAGACAGATAACCGAGACGAGGCTTCGCCTGGGGATACGCTAAACTACGAGTTGCTTGTACGAAATGATGGTCCAAGCGATGTGGTCGGCGCGACAGTTGTCGATGATCTCCCCAACGGACTGATCGATGTCAGCTATACAAGTCAGCCCAACGGCGCCGCCTCCGGGAGTACCAATGGAGCGGGGAACATCAACGACGTCGTGAATTTGCCCGTCGGCAGTTCGATCAGCTACAGCATCCAATCCACGGTCGATGAAAATGCCGTGGGTGTGATTTCCAATACAGCTTCAGTTGGCGTACCCGCTGGCGTAACCGAGCGAGACCCTGTCAATAACTCCGCCACGGATACAACAGTCATCGACGTCGTTCTACGCAGCATCTCAGGATTCGTCTTCGTTGATAATGACAACGATGGACTGCGCGAGTCGGGCGAACAACCGATCGAAGGTGTGAGCATTTTGTTGTCGGGCGTAGACAACCTGGACAATCCGATCGAGCGCGTGACGACAACCGCAGCCGACGGGCAATATGAGTTCGATGAACTTCCACCCGGATCCTATACCGTTCGCCAAGACCAACCCGACATCTTCCCAGACGGACAGGAAACCGCTGGAACTGGCGCGACGGTACCGCCGACCGTGGCGGATAATGTTTTTCAGGACTTGGGGCTGGGCCGCGACGAAGATGCTGAGGGCTTTAACTTCGCTGAGTTGCGACCGACGCGATCCAAGCGAGATTACCTGGCCTCTGCCTTTGACAACATTCTCTAGCACGTCGCTTCGCATCGCGAGTGAACCCGATGCGGTACCGCGGTCTCTCTGTATGTATCGCGGTGTTTGTTTCGAAAAACGTTCATTCAAAGAACTGCATGTGATAGCAGCGCTTCGCGGAATTCAGCTTGTCTTTTTTCGAACATCTGCGACCATAGACGTAGAGGTCGTGTGTTACGCAACCACGACGAACTAGAGGCCCATATGAGCGCCCATCTCTGGCATTTGGGTGCCGTGGGGAGGTCTAGTAAGAAAGGAGGTGTTCCTTGGAATATTTCTGTAGTAGCCAGCGAGGTGGTCTTACCTAAGACAGCCGGCGGGCTGTCTTGGCAGCCACAATCGCCAAGTGGCCTACGTATAGTCCGCTTGACAACAAACGTGGTCCGAACCTGCATGTCGGGTTCGGGCCATTTTTTTTTCTGCGCGGCGTCACCTTAGCAAGAGCGAGCCAGCCTAGCGCAATCGTTGATGCATTGCAGGTGCGATGCGTTTGAATTCGCTGGCGCGGTGCTTGTCATACCCAGAGTTGCTTAATCACCAACTGATTTGGCATCAGACTGACCAGGTTGAAGAAGATCTGGCCTGGGTTGTCTGCAATCACTCGCCGTTGTTTTGGCCATGTCTCGAATTGGCTGAAGGTACTTGCGGCCGAGCAATACAGGACGCCATCAATGGTTGACTGGATCCCTCGATGCACATGTCCAAAAAAGACGCCGCGGAGTCGCGATGCGAAGGCTCGCAAGATGGCATGCAATTCATCACCATTTTGAATCAGCATCGCCTCATCAAGCCACTTGGAATCCAACGGGATGGGTGGAAAGTGGATGAACACCGTGAGGAGTTCGTCTGTCCTGTCAGCAAGCGTGCGGAAGGCAGCTAATTGCGCGTCGCTGATCAAACCCGCCGGATCGATTTCGTCCGGGCCGTGTGCGTCAAGAACCACAAATCGCTCGGCGCGGACCGAAAAATGGTAGCTGAACGTTTCATCGTCGATCAGCGCTTCGACGTTGGACATCGGAAACGATGATCGGAGTCCTTCGGCTGAGTCGTGGTTGCCGTTGACCACATAGCACGGGCAGCGAAGTGCAGAGAGGGTCTCGGCGGCCAACTGAAATGAATTCGGATCAGGGTTGCGCACGACATCGCCGGTGTGAATGACAAAGTCGAGGTCATCTGCATGGCGGTTTAGCTCGTTGACAAGCCGAATTAATCGCGTGTGGGTGGCAGCGCCGTAAAGGTGATCATCGACAGTCGGGCCGATGTGTGAGTCGCTGATATGTGCGAATCTTACAGTCATCGTGCAAGCAACTCATCCGGCGATGAACGTGGCGAGGTCAAGTGGTGGATTAGCGGGTTCGCTGAGCTGCAATCACTCGAGCTTGGTGCGCTAAGTCGTTGACCAGGTTCGTATTCTCGAATTCTTCGACCGACGATAGGTGCTCGACGGCCGCCTGAGCGATGATCGGACTGATTTCACAGACTAGCCAACCCGCTGGCCGGAGTCGGGACTTTGATTCTGCGACCAATCGCTCCAGCACCTCTCGCCCGGTTGGACCCGCGAAGAGGGCATTGTGCGGTTCATGGTCAATCACGTCGGCTGGTAGCGTGCTTTTCTCGTGCAAGCCGATATACGGTGGGTTGGAGACAATGAAGTCGAACTTTTGCTGGTCGACGGCAGCCAACAGATCGCTCTCGATCAGCTCGATGCGATCAGCAAGTTCATGTCGCTCTACATTCCGCTGTGCCATCTCAAGTGCCTCGGGGCTATTGTCGATGGCCGTCACACGAGCATTGGGCAGTCGAGCGGCGATGCAGCAAGCAAGGTTACCGCTGCCGGTTCCCACGTCGGCCACGGCCAGCGGTCGGTCTTCATCACCCGACTGCTTGACTAAATCGAACAGCGTTGTGAGTACGAATTCCGTTTCTGGGCGTGGAATGAGGACAGCGGGTGATACTTCGAAAGACGTCGAATAGAACTCGCGATGGCCGACCAGGTAGGCGACCGGCGTTCCGTCGGCACGTCGTCGTACCAATTCGCGAAACCGCTCCCGGAGTTCGTCGTCGGCCACTTCTTTAAAGGATGTGTACAGGTCGATTCGCGAGCAGTCGCGTGCGTGCGCGAGGAGGACTTCGGCGTCGAGTCGGGCACTGGTTGACCCGTTCTGTTGCAGGTACTCGGTAGTCCAGTCCAGCAGCCGGCCGATCGTCCAAGTTGCGGTGGGTTGCGGCGTATTCACCGTATGACAGTCGTTCCTAAGGTCACTTCACGAGTGGCGAGCCAAGCTGGCCTCGTTCGTTGATCGAGACCTCGTCGCTGCGAATCCAACCGTGCTCGTCGTCTTAGTCCCAATCCTAATCGTACTCTTAATCGCTCAGACGAACCTGGGCCGTGTTAAGAAGTTGGCCTGAGGTGAGTCAGTCCAACTGACCCATCGAACTCCGCAGCTCCTGGCGATCGTGCTCGATTAGGGCCTCGGTTATCGGTCGCACGTTTCCGGCCACAATCTGATCGAGTTTGTACAGTGTCAAATTAATACGGTGATCGGTTATGCGGTTCTCTGGGAAATTGTAGGTGCGAATCCGCTGGCTGCGATCTCCAGATCCAATCAACGTTTTGCGTTGGTCCGCACGCTTCCGCGTCTCCTCCTGGCGTTTGCGGTCGTAGAGCCTGGCTTTCAGTTCGCGTAGCGCCTTAGCAAGGTTCTTGTGCTGGCTCTTCTCGTCCTGGCACTGAACAACGATTCCCGATTCATGATGCGTGAGCCGAATCGCGGACTCGGTTTTGTTAACATGCTGGCCGCCGGGACCGCTCGCGTGGAACTTGTCGATTCGATAGTCATCTGGCTTGAGATCGATGTCGACGTCTTCTGGCTCGGGCATCACGGCCACCGTCGCGGCTGAAGTGTGGATGCGACCCTTCGCTTCTGTTTCGGGGACGCGCTGCACACGATGCCCACCGCTTTCGTATTGAAGTTCGCGAAACACTCCCTCGCCTTCGACGGCGATCACGATTTCTTTGAAGCCACCCAGTTCTGTATGACTAGCGCTGATGATCTCGGTTTTCCATCCTTTGGTTTCGCCATACTTCTTGTACATTTGGAACAAGTCACCAGCGAACAGAGCGGCCTCGTCACCGCCTGTCCCGGCACGGATTTCCATGACGCATCGCGACCGATTCGCGTCTTCGCCACCGATGGTTTGATCGAGCAATTCTTGCCACACCGTTTCACGCTCGGATTTGAGCTCGGGAATCTCGGCTTCCGCAAGGCTGCTCATCTCCGGATCGTCCCCGTCCATCAGCTCTTTGGCGTCGCTGATCTGCTCGTTCAGCTGCTTGAATTGTCGGTATTTGGTGGCAAGTTTCGTCAGCGAGCCGTGCTCGCGCGCGATCGCGGCGAGCTTGCTGGAGTCGGCCAGCACCTCTGGATCCGACATCTGTCGCTCGAGTTCTTCGAAACGAGCGAGTTTCTCATCGAGCATTTCTCGCATGGTAGGTCATGTTCAAGAAAGAGCGTGAGCGTTTGCGGGAGTCCTGTCCCAGCAGTGCGCGATGCAGAAGAAACACGCCATCGTGGCGGGTCGGCCGGCGAGCGAACCGACGTGACGCTACGACTTGCCCTTCTTCTTCGAGCTTTGCAGACTGGCGTAGCTGCCGCTGGCGAATTTGCTCTGAAACTTCTCGATACGACCGGCCGTATCGACGTACTTCAGCTTGCCGGTGTAGAAGGGATGGCAGCTGTTGCAGATGTCGACCTTCAACTCTTTCCGGGTGCTGCGTGTCTGAAATGAATTCCCGCAGCCGCAGGTGACGGTCGTGTCGAAGTAGTCCGGATGAACGCCTTTTTTCATTTTCTGTGATTCCTGACGGTCGGGCTGACACGTACTGGCCGGGGACGAAGTGAGCTAAGTTGAAGCTCCGCATTCTACTGGGCGGTCAAGATTCGGGCAAGGCACGCCGCCCCTCAGGCCCGCCGCCGGGCCGTTCTGGGAGAGACACGTCAAACGGGATGCGGGTGACTGCTCGGCCCAAAAAAAAAGCCGCCCGCGGGACTCGTGTCGTCCCCCGGCCGGCTCCAGTTTGTTGTCATTTGGCGAGACTAGGCTGATCGCCGCTCAAGTTGTTCGGTCAGCTCACGAACCGCCTCACGCAATTGGCGAATTTCATTTCGCAGCTCGCGGAGTTCCGTTGGTGGTCCCCCAGGTCGCCCCGTGCGGGGGCCACGGCCCGTGAAGCCTTGATGCCGACCGGATCGCCTTGACTCAGCCAGCCAGGGCGGTCCGCCCCGTCGCCGCACGAACTCAGGTGGTCCACGACGGTCGGAATCGCGTCGGCCTGCCCACGGGGGACGCCGACCGGACGACCGTCCTCGCTCGGCGAATCGCGGCCCGTCAGGTCGCCCTCGACGCCGCGCGTCTGAGCCAGAATCTCGATCGCCATCACCGCGTCGGGCAGATCGCTCTCCCTCCCGCCGGCCGGGGCGTCGTCGCGCGTGTTCGTCGTCCGGGCGTCGACCAGCTCGCCGGCGATCGCTAGCTTCGGAATCACCGTCGCGATCTCGCGATGCACGGCTCCGAATGCGTGCAATGATTTCGCGCGCTTCGTCTCGTTTGCCGTCGGCCGAAAGTTGACGAACTCGCTCGAACATGCGTCGCAACTCGGCACGTGCTTCCTCGCTTGGACCTTCGCCGCGACCTCGCCACCCCGGGAAGCCACCCTCGGGGGGCCCGCCGCGTCGAGCATCGGATCGTCCACGCCGGCGACGTTCTCGCCCCTCGCCGTCGTCGTCCTCAGCATCGTCGTCATCGTCGGCCACGAATTGTGTCTCGCCGGATAGTTCGTTGTCGTCGTCGGCTGCGACTGCTTCGTCCTGCAAATTGATTGTGCTTTCACCTGCCGTGTCCTGCGTTTGTTCTTCGGCCTGACCGACGGTTTGACCACAGACCAGCAATGTGAGTGCGATCGATAATCGCAACAAGTGTTTCATTTTCTTGCTCCTCGGTTCTGAAATATCCCGCTCGCGCGATCAACAGGTGGCCACCATTGATTCACGCGCATTTAAACCCTGCTGCGCTCCTTAGGTTTCGCGGGCTTGAGCAAATCTGTCAGCTTCCGTGACAACATTCGCCGAGAGTCTGCATCGGTGCAAGTTTTCACTCAGTCAGGATGCATCGCGATGTGAAGGAAAAACAGATTGCCTTTCTCTGCAATCGGCGTGGCAGCCAGATTGCCCGACAATTCAAACGGCGTGCAAGCTATCGACGCAGTGGAGTCGAAGCGGCGACGGCCCAGGGCACGAAGATCATGAGTGGCACCCAGGCGGCTTGCGCGGGTGAGAGAAGGTAATTCATGCCCAGACTTTGCGTGGCAATACTGACGACAAAGAAGATCGTGACCACGACGACACACGAACCGGCCGCTACGAACACATTTCGACTCTCGCGCGCTAGCACGATGGGCAGGCCAAGAAATAGGAGCGTGATATCTAAGAACGGTTGCAACAATCTTGCATGAATTGCGACGCGTACGTCGGCCCCAAAGTCCATGCTGGGGTTATTCAGCCCACCGATCAGGTCACTGGTCGAAGCATGCTGACGCCAGGCTCGACCTCCTATCAGCTGACCAAACGACACGTTGCTGACGACGAAGCACTGACCAGGCTTGAGCCAATCGGCGTTGCGTCTTGTGTAGATCACGGGACGACCCTCGAGATGGACCGGATCCAAGTCGTCAATCTTCTTCGGGACAGAGACTTCACTCAGCACATAGCCGGCGGGTAACTCTGGCGTGGCTCGACGACGAACCGCGGACTTTGCGATCAGCTGTCGGCTGAAGTGAGCCATCGACAATGGCAGGCGAAACGTTGGTTGAGACACTCGCTTCGTCTTTTCAAATCCGCGATTGCCATCGATCAGGATCTTGGTCATATGATCAAACCTCGCTGTGACATCGCTGGCCTGCTTGCTATCCCAGTCGCGAATGTTACCCGCCAGCTCTTCCCGCAGTTTGGGGATCACGGATTCACGATTAATGAGCCCGAGGAGACTGACCAGAACGACACCGATGACGACCGGTCGCAAGATTCGCCAACGAGAGATGCCGGCGGCCATGAGTGCTGTCATCTCGTTGTTCCGTTGCAGCCAAGTTACAGCGAAAACAGCCGCGATCAGCGAAACGACTCGCCCGATGAGGTCGAAGAACCAAGGGATTCGAACGCCGTAATAGCGAGCCAGCGTGGGCAGTATGCCTCCAAATCGATCGGCGGCGTCGATGAACTCCTGGAGGTTCCCTACAAAGTCACCGACGATATAGATCCCGGCGAGTGAGAAGAAGCAGAGCACGAAGACGCGCATGAATAACGAGAAAACATAGCGATCGACCAAGAGCATTCCAGGCTCCGTTTCAGCTGTTACGGCGCTCGAGCTGAGCTCGCGGCAGGTCGCAAGAGTCGCGCGACCTAATCGGTGAGGCAGCGACCAATCGCCCGCGCCAGCGCCTGCATTCCTTTGTCAATTTGCTCCGGAGTTTGCACACCGAAGCTCAATCGCATCGTGTTTTTACGCACGGCTTCGCCCTCGGGCGGGAAGCAATACTCGCCCGGTACGTAGAGCACGCCTTCCTCAATCGCACGTTCAAACAGTTGGCCTGCCGGCCCCGTATCGATCGTCTCGGGCAGCTCAACCCAAACGTACAGCCCGCCCGTCGGTCGGATCCAACGCACCGACGAAAGCGGTGCTAGCCAAGCGTCGGCAGCCACGAGCATCGCGTCAAGCTTGATACGGTAGGCCGCTCGGATTCGTTCAATATGAGTGTCGAGCAATCCTACCTGAAGTACCTGATGCATTAAATGCTGATTGAAGTTGGGCGAGCCGAAGTCGATATTTCCCTTTAGATTGCAGACGGGTTCGACCAGCTCAGTTGGCAGCACGCCCCAGCCAACGCGCAGTCCCGGCGAGAATGATTTTGAAAAAGTTCCCGCGGACACAACGTGCGCTCCGGCGGGGTCGAAGTGCAGCAAGCTTGGATCGTCTTGGCCTTCGTAGCGAAGCTCGCGATAAGCCATGTCATCGATGACATAGATAGGGTGATCGCGCGAATAGCGTCGACACAGTTCGACGATTTCCTGCCGTCGGCTAGCGTCCAGTGAAACACCCTGCGGATTGTCATAGTAGCTGACGACGTAGACGGCTTTCACTCGATGCAGCTGGTCGTTGTCCTTGAGCGACTCCAATTGTTGTTGAAGTGAGTCGGGGATCATGCCGTCTTGATCGGTGGCGATCCCCACGGTGCGGGCATCCAGGTTTTGCAGCGTGCCGAGAAATACGAAGTAGGAGGGCGAGCTACAGAGAACAATGTCGCCCGGATCCAAAAGCGTTTCGGAGACGAGGTGCAACAACTGGTTGCTGCCAGCCGTCAGCACGACTCGATCGAGGTCGACTTGAGAATCATCGAGTCGATCTTGCTGGCGCAATCGCTCGAGGATCGCTTCGCGCAGCGGCGTGTATCCGGGCGTGGTTCCGTATTGCAGGGCTTGTCGCAGGCTGTCTGCGTCAACCGATAACTCAACTAACGATTGTTGGGTCTCTACGCACGGCAGGCTTTCTTGATCGACGAAACCGGCGGCCAGTGAAATCAGATCGGGATTGGCTAACGCTCGCGACATGAGGTCGCTGATCGGCTGTCCGTGAGCCAATTGGGCTCGTCGACTGAGCAAACGGAGGTCGGTTGCTTTATGCATCGGGCAACGCTCGGTGGCTAGGCTTGCGAGGTGTTCTGGTAAATTATTCCGTTTTTCACGCCGAGATGCGCGAATCTGGCGGTTGGAAATCGCTGAACTTGCTTCATCAAGTTATTGAATTGCGAAAGAACGATTATGATATCTGAGGACAAAAGCAGATGAAGGTTCACGTACGTGCGTTACGACACTTGGCTAAAACAACGTGACGCGGGCCCTGATCCTGAACAGGTTGCGCGGCCTCTTGACGCCAGTCAATGGCGACGCGAGTTGGCTTCGTCGGCCATTGACATGTTGTTTCCTCCTGTCTGCTCGTTCTGTGACCTACCGCTGGTCGCCTATATGCGGCGTGGCGTGCAACTTTGTAACCCCTGTCATGCAGCCCTCACGGAGGGCCGGTCGCAGCGTTTCTGCCCGAATTGTGGTGTGCCGCTGCCGCAATCCTGGCCGCTGACGGCTAAGTGTCCGGCTTGCCCCACCCGTTCGGCGATCGATCAGGTGGTCCCGCTGGGAGTGTATTGTGACGAGTTGAGGCAAGCGGTGATACGGGCAAAGCAGTTCTTCGAATACCCGTTGGCCGCTACACTCGGAACGCTGCTAGCGGAAGAATTGGTAGATCGCGGATGGGCCGAGTCGATCGACGTTGTCATACCGATCCCGAAATACTGGATCAAGCGGATTATTCGTGGAACCAATACGGCGGAGGTGTTGGCCGAGTCGATGGCGAGAATAATGCATCGGCCTCTGCTGCCGGCCGCCTTAACGGGATGTCGAAAGACCCGAAAGCAGAGTTTGTTGGGAAGGTCCGAGCGGCAACGCAATATGAGAGGATCGTTTCGGGTTACCAACGGCTATCATTTTACAGATGCCCGTGTCCTGATTGTGGATGACATCATGACCACGGGAGCGACGGCGCAGGATGCTGCCCGAGCCCTAAGAAGTTCAGGAGCCGCACGAATTACCTTGTCAGTCGTCGCGCGAGCGATCGGCCAGCCGTCCCGTTAGTTCCAATCCAATCGTCACTCGTCTGAACCACTCGCGGATATAGCGTTGAACAGTCGCCCCAAAAAATCTGGCAACCGGCATCGTCCCTTCCGACGAGCCGTTCTGAGAGGCTTGGGCGTTGTCCTTCCTCCGTTGCTGACGATCGTCATCCTCGTCTGGATATTCAGCACCGTTCAACAGTACGTCCTGACGCCGGTCGAAAGTGCGGTCAAGACCGTCTTGACGAAGCAGATGATGAAGAACGACGTCCTGTCGGCCATTCCGGAGGAGGCCGTGATGGTTGAGACGGAAGACAGTCCCGACCGGCTGTTTGAATATCAGGGCGTCAATTTCACCTCGATTGGTGGCGATCAGTGGATTCCCGTCTCGGTCTATGAACGCGTCCGCCAGGATCCTGGACTTGACCCACCGGTCACCAGTGAAGGGTACTTCCACCGCTACATCGAGTTGAAATACCTGAATCCATACGTGGTCTTGCCGGTCTTCATCTCGTGCTTCGTGCTCCTGCTGTATTTGCTCGGGCGATTCCTGGCCTACGGAATGGGCCGCGTCACCTATAACGCCATGGAAGCGATAATCAGTCAATTGCCGATCATTCGCACGGTCTACACGTCGGTCAAGAAGGTAACCGATTTCGTGTTCAGCGAGAGTGAGATGGAATTTAACCGCGTCGTCGCGGTCGAATACCCTCGTAAAGGCATGTGGTCACTCGGCTTCGTGACGGGAGAGGGTATGCGGAGCATTTCGGAAGAAGCCGGTGAGCCTGTTCTGACGGTTCTCATGCCAACTTCCCCGATGCCGGCCACAGGCTTTACAATCACGGTTCGCCGAAGCGAAGCCGTGGACCTGGACATCACTGTCGACCAGGCATTTCAGTTTATCGTGAGCTGCGGTGTGGTCGTGCCCCTGCACCAACAAGGGCACACGATTGGTGACGGTGTGCAAGCCGCGATCGGTCGACACCTGGCTTCGAACGCCCTGGATGGTCCTACGGTGGGCGAGCAATCTTAGCGTGGAGTCGACGGACGCCGCTGGTAGGATTGTTCATCGGTCCGTGCCTTTCGCCCCCAGCAGCTCTTGTGACTCCCGGTCAAATCGTCATCTCTGCCGTCTGCCTGGCCTTTGGTTCGCTGGTCCAATCCGTTCTCGGCTTCGGCATGGGGATCGTTTCGATCCCGTTGCTGGTCTGGGGAGGTTTTACCCTGCCCCAGGCGATCATCATGGTTCTGCCCAACGTCTTTCTGCAGACAGCGATGAATTGTTGGCAAAATCGCGGGCATATTCCGTGGCGTGAGGTCGGGTGGTTCTTCGGGTTGCGGATGATCTCCATGCCGGTTGGTGTGCTCATCTTGCGATACATGTCGACTTCGGGGCAGGAGGCGACAAGACAATTTCTGGGGTTCAGCGTGATTGCCATCCTGCTGTTTCAGCAAACTCAGCGATTCGTACCGGGACGTCCCGGTGGAATTGGGGGGATGTTTGCCGCCGGAACCGCAAGTGGTTTTTTCGCCGGCTTGATTGGCATGGGAGGCCCACCGCTGATTCTCTGGGCGCTTCGACAGGAAGATTGGGGGCAACGGCGACAACGTAGTTTTCTTTGGTCCACGTTTTTGTTGATTGTGCCGTGGCAGATCTTGATCATGTTGCTAAGTTTTGATGGCTGGCTCACGCATGCCGTGCTCCTTGGGCTCGCCGTTTCGCCGCTGGTGTTGCTGGTTGCCTGGTGTGGGGCTCACTACGGCAATGCCTTGTCCAATGACAAGGTGAGGCTATTGATGCAGGTTTTCTTGTTGTTGATTGCGGCACAATTGATCGTGGGACGATGGTTCTAGAGTCTGTGGAGAGGTGGTCAGGCACAGCCAGGACCAGGAGGACACCGTGACGATTCGACTTGGTACTCGATCCAGCGCTCTTGCACTTTGGCAGGCTCACTGGGTGGCCGATCGCTTGCGCGACCTGGGTGCGACGGTTGAATTGATTCATATCACGACGGTCGGCGATCAAACATCTGGACCCATTGGTCAACTAGGTTCGCAAGGTGTCTTCACGAAAGCGATCCAGCGGTCGTTGTTGGACAATGAGGTCGATTTGGCCGTTCATAGTCTGAAAGATCTCCCGACCGACGCTGTCGCGGGGCTACAGTTGGCGGCTGTTCCGCCGCGCGCGAATCCTGGTGATGTGTTGGTTTCGTCGATGGCCAAATCGATCGACGACTTACCCGAGGCAAGCCGGATTGGAACGGGCAGCGTCCGTCGTCGTGCTCAACTGTTGGCGGTTCGTCCGGATCTGAAGGTTCTGCCGATCCGCGGAAATGTGGACACCCGTCTGCGCAAGCTTGATGACGGTGAGTTTGACGGATTGGTGCTGGCGGAAGCTGGGCTGACACGCTTGGGACGGATGGGAACTAGCGCGACGCCGATCCCGCCTGACATCATGCTGCCCGCCGTGGGCCAAGGGGCCCTGGGGCTGGAGACGCGCCGTGACGATCAGCTGACATCGGACGTGGTGCGAAAGCTCAACGACACATCAAGTTGTCAATCCGTGTTGGCGGAGCGAAGTTTGTTGGCCGCGCTGCGCGGCGGGTGCCTCGCTCCCGTCGGAGCCTGGGGACGTTGCGAAGCGGACCAGCTAATGCTCGATGCGGTGGTCCTCAGCCCCGACGGCCAACAGCGCCTCGCACACCGAAGCTCAGCGGCCATCGATCAGGCGGAACAACTCGGAGCGGACGTGGCGGCCGCTTTGCTCCGGCAGGGAGCGGCCGAGTTGATCAGCGCGGCGAGGCAGTGATGTTAGCGTCAATGCTGGCACGATAGGACGATGGCTCCCAAAAGACCTAGACGTCCTAGTGTCCCGCTCAAGGATCGGGTGGATTGATTTCCTTATAGAGTCAACATGGATCTGGTCGAAACAAGAGTCAAACGATCGTAGCGATTACAGCGATCACCCCGACACCGATGCGAGCCAGCCATGGAACTCATGACTTCACGATTCGGAAGCGTATCTTTCGGCCCCCAGGATGTGATTCGTTTTGATCACGGCCTGCACGGAGAACATAGCGACCGACTTTGGCTGCTATTGGCTGACGGAGCCCATCCTGAATTGAATTGGCTGCAAAGCATCTCGCATCCCGCGACTTGTCTGCCGGTTGTGTCGACCGGCGGGATCGATGCATCGTCTTTGAGTATGCCAAGATCAGCGTTGGTCGGATTAGACGCGGCAAAACCGGTAATTGTATTAGCGATGCTGGTGCAGACTGAGGATGGCATTTCGATCAGACGGGAAATGCCAATCGTTATTGATCCGGCCAAGCGACGTGGAGCCCAGTTGCATATGGACGGTGACCAGACGGCGCAACGTGCACTGTCGGAGAAGGCGGCGCCTCTGCGAAAAAGCGCGTAGCAGCAACACGACGGCGAAAATTTCTGATTCAAGCTCGCGCTCGTGTCATTCTAGGCAAGCTACGTTACCGATAGTTGTTCATGATCCCACGCGGCATGGGTACCTGCGCGGCGCGGAATCACGACCCGGTAATCAATTTCGAGACGTTCATCCCTCCCGGTAATGAGCGTCAATCACCCTCCCATAGTTCAGCGGCGGCAATAGCTGTCGCTCACACAAGGAAGGAGCCAACTATGCTGGTCCTTTCACGACATCGTGATGAGAGCATCATGATCGGTGATAACATTGTCATCACCGTGGTTGACGTTCGCGGCGACAAAGTTCGCTTGGGCATTGATGCGCCAACTGATATTCCAGTGCACAGGCAAGAGGTGTACGACGCCATTCAGCGTGAGAAGAATGCCAAGAGGGACGCGGCCGTCAGTGATACCGACGGTAACGCCTAAGGCATTGCCCGCTGTACACACAGTACCGAATCACGTTTCGTCTCCTCGTCCGACCGTGAGAGACGATTGGAATCGGGACTGACAGAAGTCTGCTGGACGCTTAATCGCAGGGTGGCCCATCCCTGCGATTTTGCATTCCGGCTTCTCTTTTTCGCTCGGATGCCTTCTGTTATTAACGTAAGCCGCCGGCTCTTCCGGTATGGTTCACGTCCTGCCTCTTGTCTTCGTCGCCTCATTTACGACAATTCTGCATAGACGACTTTCGTCACGGATCCCTCGTCGGCGGCAACTCTTCGACAGTGACATGACTATGAACCAGCCTCCTGAGACCCCGCCACGCGCCGGCTCGTATATTCCCCTCCTGCTGGCTTTCATCCTGGCTGGCCTTGTGATTTCCGCCCTCTCAATCCTTACACTGGGTTTCGTGGGCATGGTGGTTGCGATTGTCTTTGGCATGGCTGCCTTCATCGCCCTGCAGTACCTGATTTGGGGCTGGTGGCTCGGTCAGGCGATCCGTGATGATTTCGAAGCCGAAGAGCAAGAGAAAGACAACATGTGACGCGTGTGTCAGGAGCATCGAATCATTGATATTTTGTTCAGAGGTGAAAGTCGGGGTCTCGAAGAAGCTTTCGTGGCCCGCAGTTTTGACGAGTGGAATTCGGCGTGGCGGTCTGATTTGAATTGCCCGCGTGGTTATGCGACGAGGTTTAGCGTTCTGTGTTAGAGAGACAGGCTGCCGACGATTGGCGTGAATCGGTCGATGCCGAAGTAGATCGTAGCTTCGAGCAACTCGTCCAATTGCGGCGGCATCTGCATCAATACCCGGAGCTGTCGGGCGAAGAGAGGGAAACGAGTCTGCTGCTCTACACCGAATTGGGCAACGAAGGCTTTGATGTTCGCCTCGCTCAAGAAGGTATTGGCGTATTGGCCGACTGGAATACATCAGACAAGGTGCCAATGATTGCGCTGCGAGCCGATCTTGATGCCTTGCCGATTGAGGACGCCAAGCATGTTGACTATCGCAGTCAACGTGAGGGTGTGATGCATGCCTGTGGCCACGACGTGCACACAACCGTCGTGACCGGTGCACTACGAGCTATCAAGCGGCTTGGCGACCAGGGATTGTTACCCTGGCCCGTTCGTTTACGCGGCGTGTTTCAGCCGGCTGAGGAGACCTGCCAGGGTGCCCTGCGAATGATCGACTCAGGTGCCCTGGAGGGCGTTGCCGCCATTCTGGCGACGCATGTCGATCCGTCGATTGCCATCGGCCGCATTGGCATGCGAGACGGAGTACTGACGGCCAGCTGCGACGAAGTCCTCGTCGAGATTCACGGTTCGGGTGGCCACGCAGCTCGGCCTCACGAATCGAAAGATCCAATTTCCGCCGCCGCTCAGCTCATCAACGCACTCTACCTCTACATCCCCCGCGTGACCGACAGCCAGGACGCTGTGGTGATTACCATCGGCAACATCGTCGGTGGTCGGAATTCGAACGTGATTCCCGAACGGGTGCAGCTGAAGGGCACCATTCGTACGCTCAATGCCGATGTGCGGGACGAAGCCAAAGATCACATCAAGCGAATTGCCGCCGGTGTTGCGGCGACCAGTGAAACACGAATCGACGTCTCGTTCGGAGTGAGCTCGCCGTCCGTTGTGAATGATCCTGCCATGATGGGATTGTTGCGACAGATCTCTCGCGAGATGTTCGGTGAAGCGGCCGTGCACGAGATTTCCAGGCCAAGCATGGGCAGCGAAGATTTCGCCTTCTACCTGGAACACATTCCAGGAGCCATGGTTCGGCTTGGAGCTGCCGGTCCCGGAGCGGAGGGCAGGGCGTTACACACGCCCACCTTTGACGTCGACGAGGATGTGATTCGCATCGGTGCGTGCCTGTTGGCGCGGTCGGTGATCGACTGGTTTCGACCCGATGGGCAAGTATGATCGTCGCCCTGAAGCGAAGGAGGAAGCGCGGCAATGGCTAAGTTGACCTTTAATGCCAATGACTATCCGACCGTCGGAGTCGAAATAGAATTGGGGCTCGTCGACGTTCAGACCGGAAAGCTCGCCAACTCGATCGAAAGCGTCCTGGATCAATTGCCGCCAGAAATCCGCCCCTACTGCAAACCCGAATTAATGCAGTGCTGTCTGGAAATCAATACGACCGTCTGCCGCACCATCGATGATGTCGACCGCGACCTGCGAAACTTCCTCTCGCAAGTGGAATCGGTGACGGACGGACTCGGGCTCGGTTTGTGGTGGGGCGCGACTCATCCTGGCAGTCGGTGGAAGGACCAACTCGTCACGCCCGATCCGCGGTATCAAGGTTTGGTCAACCTGTTGCAGGAAATGGCACGAAGGCTGGTCACCTTTGGCCTGCATGTGCATGTGGGCGTCGACTCAGGGGATAAGGCGGTCATGATCTGCGATCGGATCATGCAACACCTGCCCACACTGCTGGCGCTGAGTTCGAGCAGTCCCTTTTGGGAAGGCCGCGATACCGGTTTGCATTCACATCGTTCGAAGATCATGGAAGGATTGCCGACCGCCGGACTCCCCACTTTGATGCGGAATTGGAGTGAGTATGTGTGGCTCGTCAACCACTTGATCGACACCGGATTCATCAACACGATTCGCGAGATCTGGTGGGATGTACGTCCGCATCACAACTTTGGCACCGTCGAAGTTCGTGTTTGTGATATGCCCGGCAGCCTTGAGGACGTACTGGGGCTTAGTGCTTTCATTCAGTGCTTGGTCCAGGCACTCTCGGATCAGATCGATGAAGGTGCTTATCAGCACGATTGTCATCCCATGATTGTGCGGCAGAACAAATGGCGGGCCTGTCGCTTCGGTAATCGCGCCAAACTGGTCAACTCGTATACCTACGAGGTGCAGTCCGTCGCCGATCTGATTCGTAACTTGGTAGATAAGCTCAGGAGCGTGAGCAAGGGTCTGGGGTGCGAGCACCAATTGAACCACGTCATCCAGATGGTCGACCGTCCGAGCTGGTCAGATCGACAAAGAACGATTTGGAATGAGACCGGTGACCCGCGGAAGGTCATTCAGCAACTCGTTGCGCAAGCGCGCGTCAGTCGCCCGCCTGTCGCACGCCAATCCGATTCCGCATGATTCTCCGTGTCCGGGAGGGCGAGGCGGCGAGGCTCCTGCCGAGAATGCTAACCCCCTGCAAGGGCAGGAGCCTCGCCCTTCCGAATCGCGTAATCCGCTCTAGCCCTTTACGCCCTCTGGATCAAAGTATGACGGCTCGCTGCCAGCCTTCCATTTGATGTTGCAACCCAGACTCGGTTTTTGATCGCTGGGGACCGGCTGGTTTGACAACACAGCATCCAGAGCCCTTCGCAGGTCTTCGCCGGTAACCGGCACGTCATTGCCGGGGCGGCTGCCGTCGAGCTGACCGCGATAGACCAGCTTCTGTTCGCCGTCGAAGAGAAAGAAGTCGGGGGTGCACGCAGCTCCGTACGTTTTCGCGACCTCCTGCGTCTCGTCATACAAGTAGGGAAAAGCGTAACCGCGGTTTTCCGCCTCGTGCACCATTTGCTCCGGCGAATCTTGCGGATGGCTGGCCGTGTCATTGGAGTTGATACCAACGACCGCGACTCCACGTTGCTGGTACTCATGAGCTAACGACGCCAGGTGGTCGGCCACATGAATCACAAACGGACAATGGTTGCACATGAACATGACCAGCAGCGCAGGCGCTCCCTGCATGTCGCTCAGGCCGATCGTCCGTCCATCAACGTTGATCAATGAAAAGTCAGGCGCTGATGTCCCCAGCGGCATCATTGTGCTGGCCGTCTTTACCACGTGTTTCCCTCCTAAACTTTTTACTTGTGTGGTGATCTATATTCGCACTCGCGTTCACGCATCGCCCAGTTGCGCACTGACACATCTTGGTCATCGTAGCGGTTGAGTGCCGAACGCTCTACCACTAAACACGCTGCGCACCACGCGAAACGATTTGCCTCAATTGCCATCTTAGTTGAGCGCGTTGCGGTGAGTAAAACAAACTTCAAACACTACGTTTTGAAGTTGATTAATTGACCGTCAAGTGACCGGCAAAGTTTTGTTGTTTTGCCCCCTTTGCTACTTGCAGAACTTCAGAATGTTGGTACTTTGTTGCTCTCCTACCTAAGACGAGGGCGGAAACAACGGCTCATCCGAGCCCGAGTTGACAAGCGGGCCGTCCTCGATCGGAACAACAAAGGTGAGCTGTTTCGACTCTGAACAGACAAGCCGTGTGTGCGGCTGCGCTGATTGACTGCATATCGAAAGGAAGGGAATGCACATGCAATTGTTGCTCGCGACCATTATGGCTACTTCCAGCTTGGCCATGACCACAACCGAGGGACTGAATTGGTCACCGCATTATGGAAAAGCCAAATCGCAGGCCACGGTCGCCAGACGTCCCTTGGTCGTTGTGATTGAAGATCCGAGTGATGCCGCAAAGCGGATGGACGATCAAGCCCTTGCAATGAGTACGCTTGAGAAGCTCAATGAGTATCAGCTTTGTCGAGTGGACGCATCGACGCCGTATGGCAAGCGTGTCGCCGAAGCATTTGGCGCCAAGCAGCTGCCGTTTACAGCGATTACGGATCGAGAAGTGAGACAGATCACATACAGCAAGGCAGGGCAAATGTCGTCCGAGCAATGGACGCTCGCAGTGACCGGCCGGACGCGAACGGTGCAACAACAATCGGCACAGGTTTACTATTCACAGCCGACCTATAATCGTGCCTTTTGCAGCACGTGACGGTAGATCGTCACGGCCGAGTTTCGGCCACCTAAGCCAATATCGGCTCGAGTCTCAAGTCGCGAGGCTCGAGTCTTCCATCCAGGCCTCGTGCTTCCGCTACATCGAGGCCGACGTCGAGAGATTTGACCTCGCGATCTTCTAACGCCGCACGCCTCGAGTCTCAAACCTTCAGGTCTTAAGCCTCGCCTAGCCGCTATCGCCTTGGCTTCTTGGTGAAGGTTCCTTGCGGACTGGCGATTTTCACCGGCACGAATTTCGCCGCTTCCACCGCTTCCCAAAGCGCCTTGGGTGAGGGGCGTTTGGATCGCTGAGGGGTAATCACCGCGATGTTCTTCTTATAGTTCGTGCGGACTTTGAGAACACCCGACACGGTGTAGAGCTTGCCAGCGATCTTCTTGGCGCAAGTCTGGCAGTGCATGTTCTTGACATAGACCGTTGTCGACGATGTACGAGCGGCTTCGACTTGTGTCAGCAGCAGGGCGCTCCAAACCGCGACGATCAACGCAACACGAATGGCTTTCAAATTCATCCTTGCGATCCTTGTTAAAGAACGTGCAAAAACTGTTGCTTCGATTCTTATCGGCGCAAGGATTCGTTCGGGTCCAGCTCGTATTGCGAATTGCACAACGCTTCGCTGCTAGCAGCCCAAGGCCACGGCAGTTCGCTCGGCTTACGTCAGCACATCGGCGTCAAACACACGCACCGCCGCCCAATTATCCCTGTTTTCAGTGATGAATTGCTGGTGCCGTGCCGCCGTCTGGTAGTTGTCGTGCGCTTGACGGCTGTTGAAGATCACATGCAAGGCCACGTGAAAGTCGCGATCGTTGACTTCCCGATCAGCGTCCGCCACAGCGCCTGCTGAAAAGTGGATCGTTCCGTCATGGTCTGATAGATACTCTTTGCAGGCCGCGACCAATCTTTCGCGTGCCCGGGAGGAGTCGTCCTTGAGTGTGAAGTAGACCATGTGAGCAAAAGGCTGGGACAATTCTGAGGCCTCCTATACAGCGAGACATCGCAAGCGAGTTGCGAAACTAAAAAAACTGGTTTGTGAGCCAATGCGAAACGCAAAGCGCTGCCGGCAAGGGCATTTTATGGGAGGGCGAGGCTGCTGCCGAGCCGAATGCGTTGTGCGGCTCCCAAGGAACTTGTTGATTGTTGAAGTACCAGACGGCCTGCGGCGTTCCACGATCAACACCGCCCCTGCAAGGGCAGGAGCCTCGCCCTTCCGTTTGCACGTCGCGCCACTCAGGCGCATGCGCCCTCTGGCGATCGCGGACCGATGGCGTCATGAGGCACGTCGGTCGTCAGAAAACCGCGCGGCCTCTAGATGGGCTTATTGGGGTCGCGGAAGCGACCGCCCTCGCCGCTGTTTACATCGTACCGACCTGGACTGTCGTCCTTCTTGCGTCGATCAAGCCCAGCCCGTTCCAGCAACGACTTTTGCATGATTTCGGCGTCAGCATTGGTATCCGGTGGCGGAGGTCCGACGGCGCCGAGCTCAGCTGGAGAATAGATGAACTCGTAGTCGTGCTTGGCGACCGAGAAAGTATCGCCTGGATCAATGCGTTTTTCGGTGACCCGCTTGCCGTTGATCTTGGTACCGTTTCGGCTGTTGAGATCCTCCACGTACCAATATCCGCTTCGGCAGGTCAGTTGGCAGTGATGAGCCGACACATTTGCAAACCGAAGCCGGATATCACAGCTTTCGCGTCGGCCTATGAGCAGACTTTTTTTGAGTAGTGGAATGCGGTCACCGCCTCCCACAGGAATCATTTCTCCGAACATTGACGCTTCGCCTTGTTGTGAAGAAAAATCGCCTCTATGATGGCCGCGGGACGGGCCAAAATGACATCAATCCTTGTCTGTGTCACCCTTAAAGATAATTTCAGCCAGAATTGACGTCAACAAACGATCAGAGCGGGGTGGTAATTCGTCAGCAATCCGCGTGGCGTCAGGCGGGGTTGCGCTACTTTTCTTACGGCTTTTTTCTGCGTCAACTCTATGGACAACGCGTTCAAAAGGTGAGCATTGACGCGGGGTTTACATGTCCGAACGTCGATGGGACCGTGGCGATTGGAGGCTGCACCTTTTGCGATAATCGCAGCTTCAGCCCAAGCCGTCGTATTCCACGTCAAGCCATTCTCGATCAAATTAACGAAGGTATACGCCGACTGAAGCTTCGCTACACCTGCGACCGCTTCACCGCCTACTTCCAGCCGGCGACGAACACCTACGCGCCCGTGGACCGATTGCGAACGGTCTACGAAACCGCGTTGTCGCATCCCAAGGTAGTTGGGCTGACGATTGGCACGCGTCCTGACTGTGTGCCAGACGACGTCTTGGATTTGATCGGCGAGCTAGCGCGTCAGACCCACGTGTCGGTCGAGTACGGGCTGCAGACGATTCATGACCGTTCCTTGGATTGGATGAATCGAGGCCACCATCATGACGCGACGATTGACGCGATTGGGCGTAGCCGCGGGCGAGGCTTCGAGATCTGCGGGCATGTGATTCTGGGACTGCCGGGCGAGACGCACTCCGACATGATGGCGACCGCCGACGAGGTCGCTCGTCTAGAGCTCGATTCGGTCAAGATCCACAATCTCTACGCGGTCAAGAACACGCCGCTTGCCGAACAGGTTGAGCGGGGTGAAGTCGTTTTAATTGGGCGGGACGATTACGTGCGAACTGTGGTCGACTTTATTGAGCGACTGCCCAAGACGATGGTTGTTGAACGGATCAGTGGTGATGCGCCGGGCGACTATTTTATCGGGCCAAGTTGGTGTCTGGATAAGTCCGGACTGTTGTTGGCGATCCGCGACGAGTTTGAGCGGCGTAACACCTATCAAGGACGCGTGTATCACCAGGCGGATCAGCGCCGCGTTGAGCCCAGTGTCTCGGTGGACTTGTGAGGTGTCTGATGACCGAGCGCAAGCCCAAAAACGAAAAATGGGATTCGTTTGTCGAGCGGCAGATTCGCGAGGCCCAGGAGACTGGCCAATTCGATACGATTTCTGGATTCGGCAAACCTAGTGAAGCGATGGACGAGCCCATCACGGAAGACTGGTGGCTAAAAAGCAAGATCAAGCGGGAACGCCTATCGCTGCTGCCTCCGGCGCTCGAGATCAAAAGAGACATCCAGTCGACCCTGGAGCGCGTCAAAACGATGTCGGATGTGAATCGCGTACGGCGCGAGCTGACCTCGTTGAACCAGCGGATTCGCAAAGCCAATTTTGCTTCGATCTGGGGGCCAGCATCCACCGTTATGGAATTGGATGTCGACCTCTATGTGCAAGACTGGCGTTCGGCTCGCAGTAAATAGACTTGCACCGTCGCACCCATCCGCTGTCAGCGCAAAGTTTCGAGTCGCCGTGTTACAGGTTCAGTTCGGTCACCAACCGAGTTTCGAAACGTATTCGCACCGGTTCGGTGATCCGTTGGCGGACCATTTCGGCCAACTGCTCCGGGATGGAGGCAGGAATCGGCGTCCGTGACTCGACGGAGACCAAGATGGTTGGTGCGTGATCGTTGTCAATCCATTGCAGCGATACGAGTCGTATGCCGTCGGTTTCAAGCAGCTCAACAATCTGCGCCTCAATCGACTCTGGGATATGTGGTTGAGGCAACGATTCGTAGATGGCCAGTCCAAGGAGAACGGCAACCAGGCCGACCGCGATGCGTAGTGTTCGAGATTGAAAAGCGCTGAATGAATGACTTCCGCGGACGCCAACAGCGAGAAAGCTGCACGCGGTTCCGAGAACGATGGCTACAATGTTGGTCAGGAACAAAAGGCTGGCCCCAAGTGCTAGTTGCCATTGCCCCATGGCTAGCCCGAGACCGACGGTGGCCGTGGGCGGCACAAGTGCTGCCGCGATGGCGACACCCGGGAGCGCCGACAATAGGTTGGGGCGACCGATCGCGTAGGCCGCGGCGATGCCGCTGATGAAGGCCACAAGCAAGTCGAGCACGTTGGGTGCCCCGCGCTGAAGCATCTCGGACGTTGCGCTCAGATCCGGCCAGATCCAGCCCACAAAATAGCTCAGGGCAACGGCGACGATGAAACCTCGTGACACTGTCTGGAGGGCGTTTCGCAGCAGTACCAGGTTGCCCTGGACCAATGACAATCCCGCGCCCAGCAAAGGCGTCATCAGCGGTGCCACCAGCATTGCACCGATGACGACAGCAGCGGAGTTCTGGATCAATCCGCCAGCAGCGATCAGTGTCGACAGGCAAATCAAGGCGATAAAGTCGAAGTCCCATTTCGAGCTAGATTGAATCCGTTCGACGATGGCAATGCGTTGATGCCGGTCCAACTGCGGGACGCCCTCACGTAGCAACCGATCCATCGCGCGAGCGATTCGGCCTGTCAGCGGAGTTGCACCTCGGATCGCGATCGTTGTCGGTCCATCCTCCTGGGACAGCAATTCCTCGGACAATCCGCGGATCAACCAACGGTGCATTCGACCGTGGTGACGGATGCCCAACACGATCGCATCGTAGTCTTCAAACACTGAACGAATGCCGCGATGGACCTTGTCATCGAGCACCACGCGTCGATCAGCTTGCACGCCTTCGACAACAATTCGATCGAGCCGTCGATCGAGAATCTGATTGCCAACTTGCTCGGCATACTCGTCCACATCTGGCTCAACATACAGTGCCGTCAGCTTGGCGTTGTTTTGGGCACAAAAGTCGGCGGCGAGTCGAAGTGCGGTCTCGCTTTGGGCACCCGGTCCTATTGGAACCACGAATGACTGTGGCCGTTCTTGCTGTTTTCCCGTTCGTATTTGGACGAGCTCGCACGACACTTCACTGGCCAATTCCTTGATACTTTCCTTATCCAACGTTTGGCTGTGTGTCGACTCTCGGCGAATCATCAGAGTCTTGATGCTCGAGCGCAGCAATTCTTCGCAAATCGCCGCTGCCGGCTGGGGATGCTGTAAGTTGATCAGACGAAATTCAAATCCGGCGGACGACGACTGATCGGCCGCATCGTTCTCGTCGGACGGGGCCAATTGGCCCTTGGCGTTTTCGAGTAACTCGATCGCTTGACGGTATTCGCCCCAATCCGCGTTTTGGTCGGGTCCGAGCTCCATGCGTTGCTTTTGACTGGCATGACGGCTCAAGTAGACCAGCAGCAGGTTGGATTTTCTGGCGAGCGCCAGGTCGATAGCCCAGGGAAGAAGATCAATTGCGTCGCGATGTTCGGCAATGATCAGGGCGATGGACACGTGGATTTCTTTTTAAGAGCTTTCGTCGATCACGTTGGATGTAGCAGCCTCTTCCAAGGCCGCTGCCAAGAACCGGCCGGTGGCAGACTGCTTGTTCTGAGCGACCTCTTCAGGGGTACCCTCGGCGATGACTTGGCCTCCCTCGTCCGCAGCACCCGGACCGAGGTCAATAATGTAGTCGGCCGCTTTCATTAACTGCAAATTATGTTCGACCACAATCAGCGAGTGACCGACACTCAGCAACGCCTCGAAGCAATCAAGCAGTTTGACGATGTCGGAGAAATGCAGACCTGTGGTTGGTTCATCCAACAGGAAGAGAGTGCGATTCCGTTTGGCCGAGGCCAGATAGCCCGCCAACTTAAGTCGCTGAGCTTCGCCCGCCGAAAGCGTATTGGCCGGCTGTCCTAATCGCAGATAGTCCAGACCGACGTCCATTAGTCGCTTGAGTCGGAGCTGTACTTTTTCTTGGCCGCGGAAGAAGCTGAACGCTTTCCGAACACTCATCTCCAGTACGTCCGCAATGTTCTTACCACGATAAGTAACGTCCAGGATTTCCTTCCGATATCGCCGTCCGCCGCACTGGGAACATCGCATGTAGACATCGGCGAGGAACTGCATGTCGATCTGCACGAATCCATCGCCCTGGCACGCGCTGCATCGACCACCGTCTACGTTGAAACTGAAGTGTCCGGCTGAGTAATTGTGTGTCCGCGCCTCAAGCGTGTCGGCGAAGACGGCTCGGATGGCATCAAAGGCCTTGATGTAGGTGACGGGATTACTGCGAGGTGACTTGCCGACAGGACTCTGGTCGACCAAGATCAAATCGTCGATTTGTCCATCGCCGAAGACATCGTCGTAGGGTAACGGTTTATCGGCATCCTTCCGTTTCCGTCTGCAGAGGGCAGGGTAGAGTGTGTCCTGGATCAGTGTGCTTTTACCCGAGCCGCTAACGCCCGTGACCAAGCATAGGACGCCAAGAGGAAAGTCGACTGAGACATTCTTCAGGTTGTTACCGCGTGCTCCGGTCAGCCGCACTCGCCCGTGTGTTGCAGGCCTTCGTCGCTCGGGAGTGACCGCCCCACGACGACACGTGAGGTAATCGCCGGTCAGACTTTGACCCGAATTCAACATTTCGTCGGGGTCGCCTTCAAACACAATTTGGCCGCCTGTTTCGCCAGCGCCCGGTCCGACTTCGACAATATGATCGGCGCGACGCAGAAATGCCTCCTCGTGCTCGACGATCACCACCGAATTGCCTCGCTCGCGCAAGCGCACAACCGCCTCGAACAGTTTGTCGGTATCCTTGGGATGCAGGCCGACCGACGGTTCGTCCAAAACATACAGCATGTTGACCAGGCTAGAACCCAACGCTGACGTCAACGCGACTCGCTGCATTTCACCGCCGCTGAGTGTCTTCAGCGGTCGATCCAAGGTTAAGTAACCCACCCCAACCGTCGAAAGATAGCCAAGTCGTGAAGTCACCTGATCCAACATCATGCGACCGATGATCCGTTGCGAGTCGGTGAGGTCTAAGTCAGCGAAATACTGAAGTGCCTCGTCGATTTTCATCGCCAAAATCTCGGCCAGATTTCGACCGGCGACGCGCACTGCCAAGGCCTCGGGTCGTAAGCGAGCCCCGTGGCAGTCCGGGCAGGGACGTGAACTTCGCCAGCGACTGAGAAACACACGCAAATGCATCTTGTACTTGCGGCGCTCAAGCCAGGCAAAGAATCCCTTGAGACCACCGAAGTTCCGTTCTGTAACTCCATCCATGACGATTTGCCGTTGTGCGTCGGTCAGGTCGCGGAAAGGAACATCAACGGGCAACTCGTAATCCTCGGCCAAGGCCAGGAGTTCTTGAAGCTCATGTTCGTAGGCCGGCGTATTCCAGGGGGCGACCGCCCCGTCACGCAGCGACTTCTGCGGGTCGGGCACAATCAGATCCATGTCCAGATCGATCAAATTGCCGAAGCCTTCGCACCTCGCGCAGGCCCCCAGCGGGCTGTTGAAGCTGAATAGTTGAGGCTCTGGTTTGGGATATTCAATCTGGCAATCGCCGCAGGTAAGTCGCGAACTGAATCCAATGCGGCGGAACGGTCGTCCGTCGATCTCCTGAATCTTGCCGTGTGCCAATCGCTTCAGCACCGAGGCTCGATCCCCATTAGAATTTGAATCAGCGGTCTCAGCGTTTGCGTCACCATTGGGCATTTGCACAAATGCATAACACTGACCGTCTCCGTTGCGAAAGGCCGTTTCGAAGGAGTCGCGAACTCGTTGCTCGGCCGCGTTGCCGGTCAGTCGGTCGACAACAATGTGCAGCGGGTCGCCATTGTCCGACGAGGACATGTCTCGGCGGCCGAGTTCTTCAAGGTTGACTTGCGAGTTATCGTAGATCGCGCGGACGTAGCCATCGGCTTGCAGAGCAGCGACCATATTGGCTGCCGAGTCCTCCTCAGCCCGTGATGGAGTGAAGGCGATCATATACCGCGTCGACTCGGATAGATCGCTCAGCGTCTCGGCTGCGCTTTCCGGTGTGTCGCGGTGAACCGGCTTGCCGCAGGATTGGCAGTACAGCTGGCCAATTCGTGCGAACAGCAACCTCAAGTATTCATGAGTCTCGGTGGCCGTTCCGACGGTCGAGCGTGTTGACCGAGAAGGGGACTTGTGAGTGACAGCAATCGAGGGAGGGATCCCATCGATGCGTTCGGCAGCTGGTTTGTCCAGCCGCTCAAGAAATTGCCGAGTATAAGCGGTAAAGCTCTCGATATATCGGCGTTGCCCCTCCGCATAGAGCGTGTCCAACGCGAGGCTGGTCTTGCCACTACCACTCACGCCGCAGATCACCACAAGCTTGCGGTGAGGAATGTCGAGGTCCACCTTCTTCAAGTTGTGGACCTCAACTCCGCGAAGTGATATATGGCGGGCCGACAAGCGACAGTTCCTTTCTGCCGGGGGCTTGGCGTTGTTAGTAATCCCGTATGATACCGACTGAGCCCTGAACCGGCTAGCAGCAATCGACCGTGCGACGCGGCGTGATATAATCGTGGCGTTCTGGGGATTACAGTTCGAAACAGGTTCCAAGCACGAGCGGATTGTGGTCCTTTTCACGGACCGGACTTCAGCTGCGCGGGCTCGTGGACGTATTGCAGTGAGGTCTCGAGTCGAAGGTTAGATTCGCAGTTCATGAGTAAGCGAAAGAAACGTGTCAATCCTTTTTACGTCATCCTCGTACTCGCCGGCACGGCCTTTGTGGTGACAGCTTGCGCCTATGGTGTGATGGCGGTCAAGCAACTCCACGTATCGTACGTTCCGATCGAGCAAGTTCAGGCGGACGCGAGTTTCGTTGGATTTATGGATGAGCATGGCGCGAGCGTGATGATCGTTGAACTTGCAATTCTGGGAGTGGCCACGTTTGCCGCGATGGGCACCGATCGTTTCTGGACGGGCGAGTCGTGATCAACGGCTCTCGAATCAATCCAACTGCAACAACCATGTTTCGTATGCTCCCATTAAGGAGACTAAGGAATGAAGGTCTCTCACTCTGAAGAGGTCGAAGCTCAACGCGTCGAGATGGAAGGAGCGGAAGGTTGTACCGTCCGCTGGCTTGTGGGCGAAAAGGACGGCGCACCGACCTTTGCCATGCGTCAATTCGTGGTCCAGCCCGGTGGTCATACGCCGCGTCATCATCACGACTACGAGCACGAAGTGTATGTTCTCGAGGGCGAAGGTGCCGTCGTGGAGGGTGAAGAGCTGCATCCGTTGAAAGCTGGCGACGTCGTGCTGGTCCTGCCGGACGAGGTGCATCAGTTTCGGAATACCGGTCAAACTCCCATGAAGATGTTGTGTTTGATTCCGCTTTCCGCGACTGGCAAACAGGTCACCGTTGTTCCCGAGTGTGGCATCGAATCGTCAGAATGAGCATTCGACAGGATATCCAGCAGCTGCGCGAGGAGATCCGGCGGCACGATTACAAGTATTACGTCCAAGCATCTCCTGAGATTTCGGATCTGAAGTACGATCAGTTGCTCGACAAACTGAAGCAACTGGAGCATGATCATCCGGAACTGGTTACGCCCGACAGCCCAACGCAACGAATCGGCGACCAGCCCGTTTCTGATCTCAGCCAGGTTCAGCATCGTGTGCCGATGCTTTCAATCGACAACACGTACGGTGTTGACGATCTACGCAAGTACGCTGAGCGTGTCACGAAAATGCTCGATGGCGAGCAGCCTGAATGGGTCGTCGAACTGAAGATTGATGGCGTTGCGGTGTCTTTGGTCTACGAAGATGGAAGACTGGCGCGTGGGCTGACTCGCGGTAACGGAGTGGCTGGCGACGACATTACTCACAACGTTCGCACGATCGGGGACGTGCCCCTCACGTTGCTTGGTGAATCGGTGCCGTCCAGTCTCGAGGTTCGCGGCGAGGTATTCATGACCAACAGCGACCTCGTCAGATTGAACGAGCAGCAGCAGGAGCGAGGTGAGTCGCCGTATGCCAATACCCGCAATGTAACCGCGGGCAGCATTCGCCTGTTGGATCCTCGCGTCTGCGCAGAACGACGACTGCATCTTTTCTGTCACGGCGTTGGCTATGTCGAGGGCGTCAAGTCCACGACCCACATGGATTTTCTGGACGAATTGCGAGGCTATGGATTGCCGGCGACACCGCATGTGAGTTGCTTTGCGACGCTGGATGAAGCTATCGAGTATTGCGATCAGGTCATCGATCAATTGCACGAGTTGGATTTTGAGGTGGATGGCCTCGTGCTGAAGGTCAATCGATTTGACCAACGCGAAAGACTTGGAGCGACCTCGAAAAGTCCTCGCTGGATGATTGCCTACAAGTTTGAAAAGTACGAAGGCACGACACGCTTGCAGGAGATTCGAGTTCAGGTGGGGAAGACCGGCGCGATCACACCTGTCGCCGACTTGGAGCCAATTGAGCTGGCGGGTACCACGGTCAGTCGGGCCAGTTTGCACAACGCCGACGAGATTGAGCGTAAGGACATACGCGTCGGAGATGTGGTCGTCGTTGAGAAAGCCGGGAAGATCATTCCGCATATCGTGCGTGTGGAGAAACATGAGCGGAAGGGAAAACTAAAGGCGTTTGATTTTCCGCAGCAGTGCCCCGAATGCCAGACGCAACTTGTCAAAGATGAAGGCGGCGTCTACATCCGTTGTCCCAACGTTTACTGTCCCGCGCAGGTCAGAGAACGAATCCGATATTTTGCCAGTCGAAATGCAATGGATATCGAAGGGCTTGGCGACAAGCTGGTCGAACAACTGGTGCAACAGAAACTGGTTGTCGACTACGCCGACCTGTACGCCCTGACGACCGAGCAGCTTGGCGGACTGGAGCGGATGGGTGCCAAGTCTTCTACGCGGCTCGTCAACGCGATTGCCGAGAGTAAACAGCGCGGGTTGCCACGATTGCTGAATGCCCTGTCGATCCGACACGTTGGCGCACGTGTGGCCACGATCTTGGCTGAAAAGTTTGGCGCGATGGACCGTCTGCAAGAAGCCTCGGTCGAAGAGCTCGCCGAGATCAACGAAATCGGCGATGTGATCGCTGAGAGCGTGTATGAGTTTTTGCGCGATGAGTTCGGATCGCGAACCGTGCAGACGCTACGCGAGGCGGGCGTGATGATGGAATCGGAGCAAACCGAGCAAGCCGGCACGGCGTTGGACGGAAAGACACTGGTCGTTACGGGTAAGTTGACGCATTACACACGTGACCAAATCCACGGCCTGATTGAGGCCAACGGCGGTCGCACGTCGTCCAGCGTTTCTAAGAGCACTGACTATCTGGTGGTCGGGGAGAACGCCGGTAGCAAGCTTGCCAAAGCTCAGCAGTTGGGAGTTGCGGTCATCAGCGAACGGGACTTTGAACAATTGCTCTAGTGCGCAGCACTCGGATTTCGCATTTCGTGCTGCGGTTTTGTACTTTCCTTCTAGCCTGAGACACTAAAATCCCTCATGATGCCCACTGTTCTTAAACAATGCGCATGGATCTATCGGAGAAACGGCTATGTTACGATCACTAACCACAGGGCTATTTGTAGCCGCCGCCGTTGTTGTCGCGGGGCAGGCCGCCTGTGCGGAGGACACAATCAAGATGAACGAGATGGTGCCAGATTTTGAGTTGAAAGGAAGCGACGGAATGACTTACAAGATGGCCGACCTGCGCGGCAAGAAGGCCGTTGTCATCGCCTGGTATCCAAAAGCATTTACCGGAGGCTGAACGGCCGAATGCAAGTCGCTCCGTGAGAGCGGCAACGCTTTGCGCGAATTCAACGTCGCCTATTTCACCGCGAGTTGTGATAGCGTCGAAGAAAATACCGAGTTCGCCAAGAGCCTGGAGCTGGACTACCCCATCCTCAGTGACCCAGATCGAACAACCGCCCGCATGTTCGGTGTGGTCCAAGGGAGCGGTTTTCCCAAACGGTGGACGTTCTTCATCGGCAAGGATGGCAAACTCCTGGAGGTCGACAAGAGTGTGCGGCCATCGAGCCACGGAGCCCAAATTGCCAAGAAGCTGGCTGAACTGGGTGTCGAGAAAGCTCAGTAGCGGACGTCGCGCAGAGTCAAAGCAATTGTGGCAAGCACAACCCGTTTTTGTTGCCAATCATCGCCGTTGCCAAATCATCGAAGAGACGTGGCAACGGTGACACTCGCGCGATCGCTGCCCAGCGCGATCTGCTGAGGCAATTCTTACTTGCTGTTCGATACTTCGACGGTGGCGTTGGCTTCGTTCCAAGCCGCGATGAACTGATCTAGATTCTGGACGACTGAATCGCGGAGCAAACTCGCTTGTTCACGCGTGACGGCGCCAAACTTTGTGGCTGTCCACGTCGTTGCCAAAGCGCTCTGGCGGTTCGTGGCAAGACGTGCTGCCTGAACTGCCTCGAACTGAGAGACGAACGCGTAGACATCCGTATCGTTTGATCGAAGCACTTTCAGCAGGTCGACGTTGACTTGAAGAATCAGTGTCTGATTCGTGAAGGTGGTTGAGACTTGGATGCCGTTCTTCTTGAGTCGACTAAGCACAAATCGCTCGAGCGATTCCTTCTTGAGTCCAAGCTGCCGACCTGTCTCGTCGTATGCAGGCGTCGTGATCGAAAGAAAGACACTCCTGTGGTCCTGCAAGGTTTGTTCATTGCTGGCCAGTTGGCCCCACGCCGTCTGCGCGATCGAGGCAACGACGAAAAGGGTTGACGCAAGTCGAATCGAAAGCAAGTTCATCACGAGAAGATCCTCCTCGAATACTTAGCACACGCAGCCAGCCAAAATGAAAAGGACTTGCCTGTTGCGCAACCGCGCTTCGGCGGCCATTCGGGCGTTTGCGAACCAAACAAGTGTGACTTGCCGGATCATGGTGTGCGATCACGCACAGCTTGAGGTCTGTGTTGCGATTGTCCGATTGTCCGGGATTGACGATTCTTCAATTTCTTCGCAAATTGACGCATTCTGAATTGCGTTGACTCATTCTGGATTCTTGACGGCAGACCGGGTGCGCCGTCGTTGATCATTTCAGAATCCCTTTTTTATTGAGGCTCGGTCAAACTGATGCAGCATCCAAAGTCATTTGCCTTTCGTCATCGATTGATGATCGTCAGCAGTTGTTTGATGATCCTGATAGGTTGTCGCGGAAGCGAAGATGTGTCGTTCAGCTTCCGAGAGTCGGTCGGAGAATTGCCGGCCAAGCACCAGGAGCAACTGAAGCAATACCTGGTCAGCTATTTTGGCACAGCCACGAAACCGCAGCTCAAGGCACCCGACCCGGAGGCAGAACTCGCCGAAGACGGCTCCGTGCCTTTAATCGATGTTCTTGATCCGAGTCGGCTGCGTCACGGTCAATTGGTTTTCAACAGGTTCTGCGCGTCGTGTCATGGAGTGACCGGGGACGGAATGGGGCCCGCCGCGGGCGTCGTGACAGCTGACGGCGAGCGAATCGATTACCTGGATCCTCGTCCGCGTGATTACCGCTTGGGCAAGTTTAAGTTCACCTCAACGCCTCGAGGCTACAAGCCGCGTCGCTCGGATCTGTCCCGCATCATTCGCTACGGAGCGAAGGGGACGTCGATGCCGGCGTTTCGCTGGCTGCCTGAAGAAGATCATGAGGCGTTAGTCGATTACGTCATTCTGCTGAGCCAACGTGGTGAGTTGGAGAGAATGCTGATCGACGAGTCGCAGATCGAGTTAATGGAGGAGGATGACTACGACCCGGAGTACGTCGCCGAGTATGTCACGGATATTCAGACATCCTGGGCCGACGCTGCCGATAACGTCGTCTTGCCGGTAACACGGCGTCCGCGTTACACCGACGAATCGATCCTCGCGGGCCGGCAGGTCTATCTGGACCGCGCTTGCGCCAAGTGCCACGGCCAGGATGGACGAGGCAACCGTACGGAAGACGTGGGAAAGGACGATTGGGGGCAGACAGCCTATGCGGCGGATCTTTCCGCGGGCATGTTACACGGGGGACGCAGACCGGTTGACATCTATCGGCGCATTTACGCCGGAATCAACGGAACGCCGATGCCGGCCTTTGGCGACGCCTTGGCTGAAGAGCCAGAAACGATGTGGCATCTCGTGCACTACATCATGAGTATCGTCGAGAATCGCGAGGTCGAAGGACTGGACGAAGTTCAGCCCTCAGTGACACCAGATCCAACTTCAGACGCCGTGTCCGCACGCTCCGGTACGGGCGAGCAGGAAGACGTCGACGAAAGCGAAACGACAGCAGAGGTGGCGGATACAGCCGAATCGACGGAAGTCAGTCGCAGAACTGGATTCGTCCGGTGACGAATGAAGAGGCTTCGTAGTCGGTGTTCTCAATTGAATCGTATGAGGGGCGGCGAACGTCAAAGTCATGAGTGATCGTGAGCAAAAAGAAAAGGAACTGGCCGATCTTCGCGCCAGAACGAACGAGCTTGAGTCCGAGTTGCGGGATACCGGCGAGCAGTGGCGTGCGACGGGCTACTACACAGCCTACTACGCAACTGCGGGATTCATGCTCGGCATCTTCGGTGCGACGACCAGTCTGTTGTTCAATGTCGTCGGCTCTCTGATTTTCAAGTCAGAACAGGGGCCACTTTGGTTGATTCAGGTCTACCTGACATTTCCGCTGGGTGAAGATGCATTGTCGGCTGACTTTGACAGCAATCTGGCACTTGCGATTGGGGTTTGCCTTTACTTGGCAACGGGGATGTTGTTGGGGATTCCCGTTCATATGTTCTTGACCCGATTCGCGAGCGACGCGACGCTGTTGGGCCGAATCGGCTGGGCTTCGGTCATTGGAATCGCCATTTGGTTGATCAACTTCTACGGGATCCTCTCTTGGTTACAGCCTCTGCTGTTCGGGGAGGCGTGGATTGTCAACGAAGTTCCCGCCTACGTCGGCGCTCTGACGCATCTGGTTTTTGCCTGGACCATGGCGGTCGTTTACCCCCTCGGACTCTACGAGCCTTACAGACTTCAGACGGAGCAGAAATGAATCAACCTCCGAACGAACAAGATCGAAACCGCCTTTTGAATCTGGTCGACGATCGGATTGTGAGTTGGTATTTCCTGGCAGCCTTAACTTTTCTGCTGATCTCGATGCTGGCCGGCATTCTGATGGCGCTCCAATTGGTTCGCTGGAATCCGTTCAACGGCGTCGAATGGCTCTCGGCGGGCCGCTGGCGCATGGTGCACACCAACGCGGTGGCTTATGGTTTTCTGGCCAATGGGTTCCTGGGCATGCTGCACTGGTCGGTTCCTCGATTGACGATGCATCCGGTCTACAGCAAGAAGTTGTCGTACTTCATCTTTATCGCTTGGCAACTCGTCGTCCTGTCGACTGCCGTGGGGTTGATCTTTGGACCGAGTTTTCAGACGCAAGAATGGGTCCAACAGATCGCTCAGGACTGGCAAATCACGATGTCGCTTGGTGCGCAGGGATTGGAATGGGGCGAAACGCCATTCTGGATTGATCCAGTGGCCCTGCTCGGATTGGCGCTCGTGTCTTTGAACTTTATGGTCCCGATCTCACGAGCCAAGGGGCCGCTGTATGTGACGTTGTGGTACTTCATGGCCGCCTTCGTCTGGACGTTCTTGACCTACGCGATGGGCAATCTGCTGCCTGAGTACACCGTGACCGGCACCAGTGCGGGGGCGATTGGCGGGCTGTTTATCCACGACCTGGTCGGCTTGTTCGTGACACCGTTGGGATGGGGCATGATGTATTACTTCGTTCCCATTCTGTTGAAGCGTCCGATCTGGAGCCACGGGCTGTCGCTTGTCGGCTTCTGGGGCTTGGCCTTTTTCTATCCACTCAATGGTATCCACCACTTTCTCTATACGCCCATTCCCATGTTCCTTCAGTACGGAGCCGTGGTGGCCACGATCGCCGTCGAATTGGTCGTGACAACGGTCATCATTAATTTCATCGGTACGATTTGGGGCCATGGACGCGAGGCATTCATCAATCTGCCGGTCCGCTATTTCTATACGGGGATGATCTTTTACTTCCTCACGTGCGCTCAGTGTGCCATGCAGGTGACGCTAACCTTTCAAAAGCTTATCCACTTCACCGATTGGGTCGTTGGGCACGCTCACTTGGTCATGTTCGGCGTGTTCAGTATGTGGTTGTTTGGGGTCATGACCTACCTCTTTCCACGAATCATGCAGCGCGAGTGGTACAGCTATCGTTTGTGCGAGTATCACTTCTGGTTGTCGACCGGTGGATTGACGGTCATGGCGCTGGACCTCACCTTAGCCGGCGTCTTTCAGGGGTACATGTGGGCGGCTCTCTTCCCCTGGCGCGATTCGATTGACGTATCGCATCCGTTTTGGGTCACGCGCGTGTTCGCCGGGCTGTTCATGTTCGCCGGATTACTCTGTTTTCTTTACAACCTGTTCATGACGTGGCGGCAACCAGTGACAGGGTCGACGTCGCAACCAGCAACCGCGTAGTTGACGGATACGGAAATCCGAGTTGGGGATCAATTTCCATAGGAACCTAAAAACGCCATGTTTGAAAACAAGAGTGGTATTCTGTGGGTCGGTGGGCTTGGCTTTTTTGTCTTTGCCTTCCTTTCAAATGCCGTGGTACCCATGGTGATGTATCAGGACCTTCCGGAAACTCCCTTACACAATGCGAACCCGGCCGAAGGTGAGGAAGAATATCCACTCGTCAACAACCGCGTGCTCTACCAGTTCAGCGATTTGCAACGTCGCTATCCGGAGCAGTTCGCCAAATACTACGATGCGGCCGACGCGAAGAACTGCACGGATGCTCTGCGGCTGGGGCGACAAATCTACATCGGTGAAGGCTGTTGGCACTGCCACAGCCAGTTTGTCCGACCGGTGTCGAACGAATCCAAACGCTGGGGACCGGTGGCCGAAACCATAGAGTTTCAGAACGAGCTTCAGCGTCCGGTGATGTTCGGGACGCGACGGGTGGGACCAGATCTCAGCCGGGAAGGCGGGCGTCGTAGTAACGACTGGCACACGGTTCATTTCTTCAGACCAACGCTCACGGTTTCGAATTCGCCGATGCCTGAATACCCCTGGTTCTTCGACGGTTCGCCGAATGAGCCGAACGAACGAGGGTTTGCCATCATCACCTACGTTCAGTGGCTTGGTTCGTGGCTCGATAGCTACCCCTATTATGAAGAGCTTTCTGAGCTGACGGCGGAGGACGATTCATGAACACGATGCGTTGGATAACGTTGGTCCTGGCATTGATCATCGTGCCATTCAGCCTTTACGGCTTCGGCACGAAGTTTTATGAGTTCATTCAGGTATTTCGAGGCGAGGCAGACGGTGCGTTCGCGATTGCGCCCATCGTCAACTATCTACTTGCCAGCGTTGGTTTTTTCATGTTGTTGCTGTGGGCGACGATGAACGGAATGTTCCGAGACATTGAAGCTCCCAAACACGATCTGCTGAAACGCGAGCAAGAACTGGACGAGGTAATCAAACCGCACGGAAATAGTCATGAGTAAGAGTGAGCAGAATTCGGCCGAGGTCGAACATCAGTATCATCGCTATACCGGCAACCGTATTCCCTGGTACGTCCGGTTGATCTGGGTCGGTTTCTGGGTGTTTGCGGTTTACTACACCGTTGTCTATCTGTTTCCCGCTCTACAGATCGAGCTGTTTGAGAGACAATGAGCGACGCCGCTCGACGGACGTCTTGTGTCCATTGTGGTTTGCCTGTGGCTGACCGCGGCAAGACTGATGAGCCGCAATACTGTTGTGTCGGATGTCGGTTTGCCGCTTCGCTATTTCAAGCGTCGGACGGTGACAGCCTCACAACACCGGCCTTTACTCGTCTCGGCCTGGCCGTCTTCTTCGCGATGAATGTCATGGTGTTCACGCTCGCGTTGTGGACCCAGGACATTTATGGGCCCGCAGAGAAAGAGGCGGCCCAAGCGTTGCAGGAGGTTTTCCGATACCTCTGCTTGCTCTTTTCTTTGCCCGTCTTCTTTCTGCTTGCCGGACCTTTGCTGGATGAAGCCGCATTGGCCGTCCGCTGCCGACGGATCTCCTCGGATTTGTTGCTCGCCGTTGGAGTCGCCGCCTCATTCATCTACTCCTTGGTCACCCTCATTAGCGGCACCGGACATGTTTATTTCGAGGTGGCGTGCATGGTCTTGGTGGCCGTGACACTTGGACGATTCTTTGAGGCGACGGGCAAAGCTCAGACGACCAAGGCGTTGCGTGGCCTGGAAAAGCTCTTGCCCGATCACGTCCAGGCTGTGCGTGGCGAAACCGAAGTGCAGATACCGGTCGAAGAATTAGTCACCAACGACGTCATTCGCGTGCTTGCCGGAGGTCGAGTCGCGGTTGATGGAACCGTCGTTTCAGGGCGTGCCAGCGTGGATCAGCAAGTTGTCACTGGCGAGAGTTGGCCGTTGACGCTGGCCGAAGGTGACCGAGTTCTGGCAGGATCATTGAATCTGGACGGTGATCTGCTGATCAAGATCGATCATCCGCCGGGCGAGTCGGCCGTCGACCATTTAGTCAAGACGGTGACCGAGGCCGCTGGCCAGCCCGAACGATGGGGGAAATTGGCCGATCGTGTGATCAAGTGGTTTCTACCAGCCGTGGCAATCGTCTCCCTCGGCACACTTGGCTTCCATACCCTGAACGGAGAGCTCGCGGCGGGGTTGATGGCCGCACTGTCGGTTGTCGTTGTGGCTTGTCCGTGCGCCTTGGCCTTGGCGACCCCCTTGGCTGTCTGGGCTGCGGTTGGTCGTGCTGCTCGGCACGGGATCGTCATTCGCAATCCTGACATGCTGAGTCGCATGTGTGAGATTCGAACTTATTGCTTCGACAAAACTGGTACATTGACCACCGGTCAGCCGCGGCTCAGCCAGATAGTCTCCGGCGACGCCGGGCAACGATCGACCATCAAGCATGTTGCCGCTTCCATTGCAAGAGCGTCGAATCACCGTGTTTCCGTCGCGCTGCGCTCGGTGCATCAGGGCGAAGCCATGCAGGTTTCTCAGGTCCATGACGTTTCCGGTCGAGGAGTTTCCGCCTTTGTAGATCAGATCCAAAGCATGGCGTTCCTCGGTAGCTATCAATTCTTGACTGATCATGGTCAGCAGGTTCCTGACGACCTTCGTGCGGAAATTGACAAGCATCGCAGTCCGGCGTTCATGATGACGTACATCGGCTGGGGTGGCCGCATGCGAGCGGCATTTATGCTGAGCGAGGAACTTCGTGAGGAAGTCGAAGAAGTGATCGGGACCATCAAACGGCGCGGTCGGCGATTAATGGTCCTTACGGGCGACGAAGCGGCACGCGGCGATGCCTTAGCCGATCAATTGGGTGTGCCGGTGCGTTCCCAGCAGCTGCCCGATGACAAAGTGCAGGCAATTCAAGAAATTGCCAGCTCGGAGCGTGTGGCGATGATTGGCGACGGTATCAACGACGCGGCCGCCTTGGCGATGGCCGACGTCGGGATCGCGTTGGGCTGCGGGGCTGATATTTCGCGGCACACCGCCGACGTCTGCCTGCTGGGAGATGACTTGCGGCAGCTGTTCCGTCTCGAAACAATTTCGCAGCAAGCGATTCACACAATCCGCAAGAACCTCGTGTGTTCCTTAATTTACAACGTTGTTGCGATCCCCATCGCTGCCATGGGGATGTTGAATCCGATCATTGCGGCGATCGCCATGGCCGTAAGCAGCGCGATGGTGGTCGGCAGCTCATTGCGTCTTTCTCGTAGCAGTCAAATGGTGGGCACGGCGACCGCCGACGATGCCACCAAGTCGGCCCACAGCGATGCAAGACAATCGGCGTCGGACCAGCCCACCGAGCAACCCGTCTGGTTAGTCGGAAGGGAGGCCACGTGATCGAGCTGCCCTTCGTTTTCATGGCCGGACTGATGGGATCAGCGCACTGCGTCGGCATGTGCGGTGGGTTTGTGGTCAGCATCGGCGCGTCGTCTCAATCGCTCAGACAGAATCTGCTGAAGCAGACGCTCTATTCCGGCGGCCGCGCATTCACCTATTCCGTTTTGGGCGCGCTGGCTGGTTTCAGTGGCTTGCGGATGATGAGCCTCAACTCATATGTGCCTGCCGCCTTGGCAATCCTGGCGGGTGGATTCTTGATCTACCAGGGATTAGTGACAACCCAGCTGATTCGTCGGCCGACGTTGGCCGCGAAACCACCGTGCGTCACCGGTTCCATCTTCGGAGCGATGATGAAGGGGTCCAGCCGAATCCACAGTTTCCTGGCCGGAGTGATGACGGGATTCCTGCCGTGTGGCCTCCTCTACGGGATGCTCGCTGGCGCCGCGAGTACCTCCAGCCCAATCCACGGCGCGCTGTTGATGGCCGTGTTTGCCGGGGGAACGGTGCCGGTCATGATTTTGACCGGATGTAGTGGCGGTTTTCTCAGCCTTGCCGCGCGACGTCAGCTGTTCCATGTCGCGGGATGGTGCGTGATCGTGACGGGATTGATCACGCTTACGCGAGGAGCGTGGGTCGTTGCTTTTCCCGGCGAGACGACGTGTCCGTTTTGCCCGTAGATAATGCCTGGGCTCAACCGGACATGATCAACGTCAGCATCGCGGCCAATGTCACAATCGCCACCCATTTGATCATTTCCCAGGCAATGACGTGGTGGCCCTGGTGGTGGCTTGTACTGAACATATCGCACCTCCTTCCGGCACCTACTTAAATGTACCTTTTCAGCAACTGACGTGCCCGGGTCGCCGGGGTCGTCTCAGGACCCGGAAAATGCCCTCAGATCGATGATTATGAGATGCATTTATGAAGGAACTGAGTCGCCAAGTGTGCGATTTCCCGCCAGTGACTGGGCTGGATGGGCGTTCTTCAGGAGTTGTTCAACGGACGAACTGAATTTTGGCGGTTGTCCGCGTTTCGTACCTGAAACACCCGGCGATTTGCCGGCCAAATTTGCCCACTCTCTGGGGGGTCTTCCAGTTTTGATTCGACAACCAAGTTGCTCAAATACCCTGTGGAATAAGGGGGCTACGCGGATCTGTGAAAAATGGGGAATTATTTAAGATGGCGCTTGATTCGGGCGTAGCCCCTGGTATTATCAGGATCGCACTAATTACGTGACTGACAGAACATCAGTTTGTTTACACCTTTCGCATTTTAGAAGTCTCTAAGGGCAGCTAGTGAAGCGGAGCTGTTGAATCCAAAGATTCTGGATCACAGCGTAGAAACTCGCTCAACTCTTTCTCAGCCACCATGTAAATGGCATGGCTGCCCTATCGAAGCTATTGCTTCTCTTTGAGCTCTCTCGCGTTGCGTTTTGAATCTGGCACATTCCATCAGCTTCGCTTGTCGCAAGTTGCAGGACAAAGAGCTTAGGTGAGGTTTTCCGATGAAATTGCATCTTGTTTGTGCCATGGCCGGGCTTGCTATCGTATTCAGCCAGACGGTCGCCTCTGCCGCACTGATCGACATCACTCGGCCAGGTGATCCCATTGAACTGGTAAATGGCGACAACCAGAACGACGGCGCCGCCGGTCCGCCACCAGGCGCTGAGGGTGTCGAGAACGCCATCAACGACATAGGCCAGAAGTACCTCAACTTCCTCGATTTGAACTCGGGTCTGCGTGTTACTCCGTCGGGTGGCAGTGCCAATCCCGTGATCGGTCTGCGGTTGTACACGGCCAATGATGCTGAGCCGCGCGATCCGGCTAGTTTCATCCTGTCCGGCTCGAATGACACCATTGATGGTCCTTGGACTGTCATCTCATCAGGTAACTTGGAACTCCCCTCGGGCCGTAACGACGGTGGCGCTGCCGTGAGCATCCCGCCCGAAGGCAACCTGGCTGCATTCCATCAGCAAATCGACTTCGAGAATAACACCTTGCCGTTCGATCACTATCGGTTGGTCTTCCCCACGCTGAAGAACGCGGTTGACGCGAACAGCATGCAGATCGCCGAAATCGAATTGCTCGCCATTCCCGAGCCTGCTGGCCTTACCCTAGTCCTGTTCGGCCTGTTCGGTATCGCGACCCTTCGCCGACGCAGCCGCTAAGCGTCATCGCGAAGTAATACGATTCGCAAGAAGCCGCCTTTCGAGGCGGCTTTTTTTTGTGGTGTCAACAGCCAGTGGCAGTGGCACGACGATATAGCTGATGCCTGCCTCAACTCGATTGTTTGTCAGCACCACTCCTCTCGCGACCTTGGCTTGCCTCGGGCGCTGCCAGGCCCGGCCATTGGACCTGCACTTCAACAAAGACGCACGTTCGGCCGAGTCTGAGCGAGCGACGCCAAGAGCAATGACAGGCTTGTTGATTTGCGGCTCTTCTCACTGCTGCCACCTCCTGAATGCAGCATACCTATTCGCCTGATCGCCTTGCATGTTCACCTCGTTGCTTCGCATGAGGAACTCCTTGTTGGGTTGTAGACCGTGTTCATGGTGTTTCGCCTTTTGCCGAAAAACAGCAATGGATCTTTCCGCGTTGGCTCGTGTAGATCGTTCTGATACTCTGGAAACCCACCAGGATCTGTGTCACCAAAGTCAAGGCGACCGATGCCCGAAACGCACAACTCACCGACGCTCACGTGGCGAGAACGATGGTACGAGATCATCTTTGAGGCCGACACACCGGCCGGGAAGCTGTTCGACGTCCTGTTGTTGATCGCGATACTACTCAGCGTCTTGGTTGTGATGGTCGAAAGTGTCGATTCGGTCCGCGAGTTCTATCGAGTGTGGCTGTACCGAGCCGAATGGCTTTTTACGCTGTTGTTTACCTTGGAGTATGCGGTGCGCATCGCCTGTGCACGACGTCCACTTCGCTACGTCTTCAGCTTCTATGGCGTCGTTGACCTGATGGCGATCTTGCCGACCTACATCGCCTTCTATCTGGCCGAAGTGCAGGGACTGGAAAGTGGTCCCGCCACGCAGCGTCTGGCCGTTATTCGAGCTCTTCGGCTGCTGCGTGCCTTTCGAATTTTCAAGTTGGCCAACATGCTTTCCGAGGCTTCGGCCTTGCGGCACGCAATTTGGTCTGCGCGATCCAAAGTCGCCGTGTTTTTGTCTTTTGTGCTGATTGCGGTGGTCATCGTAGGGTCTGCCATGCATTTAATCGAAGGCGGGCGCATTGACGATGCAGGCAACCCGATCGAAACGGGATTCGATTCCATTCCCGAAAGTATGTACTGGGCGATCGTCACGATGACGACTGTCGGTTACGGCGATGTTTCACCGACCACCGTATTAGGTAAAGCCCTAGCTGCCTGCATGATGATTCTAGGCTATTGCATGATCATCGTGCCGACGGGAATCGTGTCAGCCGAGCTCGCGCATGCCGGTGCCAGAACCGTGACGACACAGGTCTGCGCCGAGTGCATGTCCGAGGGCCACGATATTGACGCCTCACACTGCAAATACTGCGGAGAGAAGTTGTGAAGTTCGACTGCGGGGAATTGCGTGCTGGGGCGGCATGCAACGCTCGAGCCTCTCACCGCAGCGTCGCGTCTAACTGCAGATCCGCTTGATCACGCCATATTCGCAGTACGACTCCACCTTGCTCGGCGTGTTGCTTGGATGTTGCGGCGAGACTCGTGAGGTCTCGAATCGAATGATCATTCACAGCTCGGATCACGTCGTTCGTCTTCAGACCGATACGTGCGGCTTGCGACGAATCTGGGACGTCAACGCACAGCACCCCATTCTTGTCGCCCAGGCCGACGGCGGACATTTCTCCGTCGTCCTCGATGTTCTTGATGCTCGCCCCCAGCCATTGAGCCGTCTTGGACCGGGTGTAGGGTCGTCCCCAGCCACCGCTTCGAATGGCAGCCGCTTCGAGCGTGCCCGGTAGCGGTGGTGTCTTGGCCCGTTTTTTCAATTCGGGATGCTGCACACCGAACCGATCCATCGGAAAGTTCTTCCAGCCGAGCTTAATTGCCGGCGAATTATCCCGCACACGATAGTCGCCCGCGATCGCGTCGACGAATTGTGCGTCGCCAACCAGACTGTGCTGATCGCCTCCAAACTTGGCCAGTTGCTCTGCGGGTCGTGTCGCGGCGTTCGGTTGGTGGACCAGATTGTGGTCAATGGTCGCTCCCTGATCCGTTCGTGGCATACCGGCCGGTGCGTAAGCTTCACGCCAGATGATGTTGTGCGTAAACGTTGTGTGACAATCGGGATACCAGACATGCGGGCAAAAAGTGTAGTCGACCAAAACGTTATTTGTGACCTTTCGGAAGTACCCTTCTCGAAGCTTGATTCCACCGGCCAAGCAGAGATTGTTATAGATCTCGTAGTTGCTAGAGCCGTCATCCAAGTCGATATCCCAGCCGTGGTCACATCGCCAGCGGTTATTTCGAATGACGATCTTGTCCTGGCAATCCCACCGAGGCATGTTTGGATACGTCTTTAGCCATTCGGCGGTCTGTGCACGATCCGGATGCCAGAAGCGGTCTCGCCCCCAACTATTGAATGAGCCGTGATCGCCGGTTTCCTTCACCGTATCGAACACGTCGTTCCACTCCATCAGATGTCCCCCGAACGCACCGTCGCAAATGTTGATGCCGGCACGTGGACAATCATAGATGCTGCATCGACGAATCGTGATGGACTTAGCCATGCAGATATTGACGCCCGCCGTTTGCTTTTCCACTCGTCCATTGCGATAGATCAGACAATCATCAACCAAGCATTCGGCCGGGAAGTTGTCGGTGCGCGGACCCGGAGTCGTGTCCATCTGTTTGAGTGTTTGAGTCTGGTGGTATTCGAACAAGGGGCTGCGCAGCGCAGCAGGATCACCTACAAAACTCACTGCATTGGCTCCCGCTGCGGCGATCTGGCAGCCGACAACTTCCACTGAGCGGTTGAAGTTATTGACAAAGATTGCGTTTCCACCGACTTGATTCAGTAAACACCTGCGGACTGCGCAATGAGCAGCGCCGTCAAACAGAATTGCTCCCCCGCGATAGGTCGTCCAGTCACTACGCAGAAGCGGTTCCTTGTTCTCCATGAACGTCCGCATCGTGTGCGTGAAGGTTAGATCTTCGAGGAAGACGTGGCGAACTGGATTGTCCCGCGTGCCACGAAATTCAACTAAATGCGGCAGCCGAACGACTTCCACCGTGGCCGACTTCATGTCCACGCCGTTGGGTGGCAAAAAGAAAAGTCGATTTGACTGCTGATCCAAGTACCATTCGCCGGGAAAATCGAGCTCTTCGAAAATGTTCTCTACGAAGCGATAGTCTTTGTGTGGCTTCGTTTGTCGGTTGTTCTGCCAACCGCCGACTAAATTCAGCGTGCCGTCGTCATTCTTTCCAGTAATCCGCCAATGCATATCGCCCCACAGGCTACCGTGCATTGCGTGAAGGAATCCACCGCTGGGATCCTTCCAGGTCTGCACACGCTCGGGCGTCGCGCAATCTGGTGAAAAGCCTTGAAAGTATTGCGCGTCAGGGTCGTAGTTTGGAAATCGCGCCATGTGTTGACGCTGCCCGTTGACGAATAGTTGATCGGAATCCAAGTCCGCCGGCACAGTCGCCTGCAGAATGGAATGACGATAAGGCTGCCAGTCGAGCTGCAGCCGTTGGCCGCCACTGACAATGGCTGATTCGCCTGGTTGGGAGCGGAAGATCAGAGGCGCTGTCGCGGTGCGCGAGTCCTTCGGCGTCAAGATTAAGGGTTCAGCCAGATAGTGTGTTCCGGCGTGCAGGTAGATTGTGACCGGCTCTTGCTTGATCTCCCGCGCTCTGTCACGCGCGGCGGCTAGAGTAGCCAGCGGACGTTGCTCGCTTCCCGGATTCCGATCGTCTCCTGCGGGTGATACATGAATCGATCCGGAGGAGATCGCCAACGCAGAACTTACGAAGGCCGAGAGTAGTTGCGCATGCATGTGAGAATTCACTTCTTCGGTAGCGTGAGGCGTGACGATAGAGAGCCGTGCGATTATAGATGCTCTGCAAGCTCGATTGTACCGAAGATGGCAAGTGGCGCGACGCGCAGACGGGAGGGCGAGGC